>ERZ808232.51-NODE-51-length-55925-cov-22.382119_pt1 | contig 55925 bp, 57 predicted proteins | sample MGYA00521281_ERZ808232 | MGnify/ENA primary metagenome ERZ808232 (study PRJEB31515, sample SAMN02941833) | indoor metagenome | biome: House; feature: Kitchen Counter; material: surface | place: USA: Illinois | collected 2012-02-13 ... | reverse complement strand
TGGGGAGCAAAATATCACTTATAAGTGTTGTTCAAATTTCCTGATCCACCTCTTAACCTTCAATCAAACTTTGGCAAACCGTGTGTCTGTACTGTTCATTTTTTGGTTGTGGTTGGCAACCTGCTAAAACAATAGTAAATAACAATATAACTTTTAATTTCATTGGTTTGCTACTCTCTGAGTTGATTTCCATAGCCTAAAGGTGTTCTATAAACCAGTACAGATACAGAAATTTTTAAAAAAGCAGCACAGAATGACTTTTCAATATCAGGTTCTTGCCAATCAATTAGCACATCGTATTTATCAAGATGAACTTAAACCTCATCAAAAGCTCATTTCCTTACGAGATTTTGCCCGTCAACAAGGTATTAGTTTAAGTACAGCAAAAAGTTGCTATGAATTACTTGAGGCGAGGGGACTCATTTATGTAAAGCCGAAGTCAGGTTATTTTGTGGTTGCTCGTACCCCATCCAGCCCTATTCCGGATAGTCCAGATTTTTTATCTTTGCCTCGACATGTCTCAAATCTGGAGTTGCATAACCAAATTCAGGAAGCTGCCTTACAAAGTCATCTTGTACCTTTGGGATCGATTCAGTTAACGCCCCACTTTATTCCGGTAGAGGGTTTACGTCGTTCTATTCAACGTGCTTTAAAAAATTGTCAGCCACAAGATTTTCTTTATTGTAATAAACAAGGGCATGAGCAATTAAGAAAAGCACTATCCGATCATTGGCGTGAAGATGGCATTTATATCGCTCCGGAAGATATTTTTATTACCAATGGCTGTATGCCGGCTTTGTCTTTAGTGATTCAGAAGCTCACTGAAGTGGGCGATAGTATTCTTATTCCTACACCCACCTACAATGGTCATTTACAGTTATTAGCAAGTTTAAAACGACAAATTGTTGAGATTCCGGCAGATCATCGTGGCATTGATCTTGAGCGCTTAGAATCTTTAATGCAGCAAGGTTTGGCGAAGGTTTGCTTAATGACAGCCAATTATCAAAATCCATTGGGATATTGTTTTAGCAATGCAGAGAAACAGAAGATTGCTGAATTAGCTGCAAAATATCAGTGTTTTATTATTGAAGACGATATTTTTGGTGAATGTGGCTACAGTAGTGAGCGACCATTACCCATTCGATATTGGGATCGCGAAGGTTATGTCATTTGGTGTGGTTCGGTTTCTAAGTCTTTGTCGAGTGCGTATCGAGTAGGATGGTTTTGTTTAACGACAAAGTTAGAGCATTTAAAACTTGAACTGCTGGTAAGTAATATCGGGGTGAATACGCCCTTACAGTTAGGTCTAGCTGATTTTATTTATAGTCGTGCTTATCGAGAACATTTAGAGCAGTTAAGACCCAACTTGATGCGGCAAGTTGAAGAATACCGTAGCTGTATTTTAAGAGCCTTTGAAGGTATACCAATTGCATTGAGCCAGCCCGAAGGCGGATATGCATTATGGATACAGTTACCTAAGAGTGTAGATAGTTTAGCGCTCTATTACACTGCCCAAGCTCAAGGAATTACAGTAGTACCGGGCCATGTTTTTGGTGAGGATGAACGCTATCGGCATTTTATTCGTTTAAACGCAGGCCATGAGTTAACAGCAGATGTCCGCCAAGCAATTATGAGCTTGGCAGACTGGTCGAGACAACAGATGCAAACAGTGAGTTAGTTTTATTCTGCGAAGTCTGCTTTAAGCACAATGCGGTAGCGTGCTTGACCTGAGTGTAGACGTTCAATTGCTTCATTGAGCTGTGACATTGGAAATAGCTCAATTTGAGGCGCAATTTTTTTGCGTGCGGCAAACTTTAAAAGTTGGCGTAGAGCAGCAGGTGATCCTGTAGGGGAACCAGTTACTGACTTGGCACCATCAATGAGAGAGCCTACAGAAACAGGAACAGGTTCTAGTGTGAGCCCTAAGAAGTGCAAAGAACCATTTGGTGCTAGTGTAGAAATGAAAGCACGCCAATTTAAAGTCACATTTACGGTACTCAGCAATAAATCAAATTTACCCTTTTGAGCTTTTACCGCTTCTGTATCGCGGCTATTCACCACATGGTCGGCTCCCATTGCTTTGAGTTCTTCGGTTTTATCTGGGTTAGAACTAAAAGCAGTGATCTCACAGCCCCACGCTTTAAGGAGCTTAATGGCGATATGACCCAAACCACCAATGCCAATCACACCCACGTGATGTGTTGCCTGTATTTTGTGTTTGAGTAGTGGATCAAAAACGGTAATTCCGCCGCAAAGTAGGGGACCAGCACTTTCTGGGTCTAAATCTTCGGGAAGGGGAATGGCCCATTGCCAGCCAGCACGAACTTTATCGGCAAAGCCACCCGCATGTCCGACGATTGTTGCGACATTTTCGCCCGTACAAAGAACTTGCTGACCACCAATACACTCATCACAGGCTTGGCAACTTTCGGCGGTCCAGCCAATACCGACACGTTGCCCAATTTGTAATCCTTTGGCTTCTGAGCCTAAAGCAACAATTCGTCCAATAATTTCATGACCTGCAACTACGGGGTACACGGTTGAACGCCATTCATTATTTAAAACAGAAATATCAGAATGACACAAACCACAGTATTCAACTTTTACCTCAACCTGATGCGGTTGTAATTCACCTGCATCAAATTGGTATGGGACCAGTTTTTCACCTGCCTGCATTGCAGCATAAGCCTGAATCGTATTATTGCTCATCGGAAACTCCTTAAGCGGATTTGAACCGTTCTGGTGGGTTAGGAAGCTTTAAATTGACAATCATTTTCATGGTCATTGACCATACCCACTGCCTGCATAAACGCATAGCAGGTGGTTGGACCAACAAATTTGAAACCATTTTTTTTAAGCGTTTTGGAAAGTTTTAGGCTGAGCTCAGTCTGAGCGGGGGCGTTGCGATAATCTACAACATCATTGTGTTGAGGAGTGGCATCTACAAACTGCCAAAGCCATTTAGAAACATCACCAACTTGGGCTTTAAGGGCTTGCCAAGCAATTGCATTATCACGAATGGCTTTGAGTTTGCCTAAGTGACGAATTAAGCCTGCATCGGATAGTTTTGTTTCTAAAAAGTCATCCGTAAATGAGGCAATGTCAGCAATAGGATGATTAAAAAAGTGCTGGCGGTAGCTTTCTCTTTTTTTCAGTACGGTAATCCAAGATAGACCTGCTTGTTGTCCTTCAAGACAGAGCATTTCAAATAATCGGGCTTCGTCGTATTCTGGTTTGCCCCATTCTTCATCATGGTAAGCAATATAGAGTGGATCATCGGAACACCATCCGCAGCGTTGAGTTTTCATGATGATGCTCCTTATATTTATCTTGGTATTTTAGAGTTTGAATGGTACCCATTCATTTGGGCGAGTATCCCAATAATACAGTTCAGCTTGAGTTAAGTCTTCAAACTTTAGCCAAAAGTCTTTGCCAACTTTATCTGAAAAACCGGTACTGATCAGTAGGGCATCATCACTGATTTCCATGATCCAGCCTTGATAGCTATTGCCATTTAAAATGATCTTTTGCTGGTTGCCAGACTCGGCAAACTCTACTAAGCGATTGATCAGCGCTTCCGACATAAAATGTTCCTAGCGTAAATATGAATAAGGATTAACAGCACCACGACCTTTACCATCTAAGTAAAGACCATAATGAAGATGAGGTGAAGTATAACGTGCATTGCCCGTGTTGCCGACATAACCAATGAGGTCGCCCTTTTTGACATAGTCACCTACATTTAAGCCACGTTTATGTCCATCAAGATGAGCATAATAATGCCATGTTCCTGCCGGACCTAAAATCCAGATGACTTTGCCACCGAGGTTATTATTACGAAGATCAGCAATGAGCCCTTCAGTTGCACTGTACACTTTGGTTCCACGTGGAGCCAAAATATCAATTCCTTCGTGGCTACGGCCCTGACTCCGAGCGGCTCCCCATGTGTCTTTTAGCTCATCTCGATCGACACCTTTTACCGGAACAGGAAGCCGGCTTGGAAGCTGCATACTCTTGAGTTTGCTAACTTGGGCTGGTGAAAGCGGGGCAGGTTTTTTAGGCGCACTGGCACAGGCTGCTAATAGAATAATGAGAAAACCAAGTGAGAGATGGGAAACTAAACGTCGCACAAAATACTCCCTGTCACAGCCATATCAAAATTATTTTGCTCACTATGTCATGAACGGCTTGTCGAGATCAATTTTTTCATAGCAGTTGGGACACCTTTAGCAATAGCTTGTTCTGGGCTTAACCATTGGCCTTCAAGTTCAATCGCCAGATGTTCTTTTTGATCAGGTTCCACGTGGAACACATGAGCATTAAGTAACCATGTGAAGTGAGTAAAGCTATGACTGATCTGAAAAGTTTGTGGTCGAGGTTGTAGCTTAAATTGCTGACTTAATTTCAAGCGTTCATGTTCATTTTCTAAAATAGGTAAACAAAATAAACCGCCCCATAGACCATGAGCTTGGCGTTGCTGCCAGAACCATTCATCTTCGCACTGAATAATAAGAGCATCTGCCGTTTTAACAGGTGGTGTTTTTTTCGGTTTTTTAAAAGGTAATTCTTGTTCTAAACCTTGCTGATAAGCCTGACAGTGAGCTTGCATTGGACAATATAAACAAAGAGGCTTTTTAGGCGTACAGATGGTTGCACCCAAGTCCATAATCGCTTGAGTGTAGTCATGATTACGATGAGTAGGGCAAAGTTCTTCAGCTAGTTTCCACATTTCACGTTCGTGTTGTGGCTTGCTTAAGTCATCTTCAATGGCATAGAAACGGGCTAAGACACGTTTCACGTTTCCATCCATAATCACGCCATACTGACGTAAACCTAAAGACATGAGCGCGCCTGCGGTCGAGCGACCAATGCCGGGTAGTGCAATCCATTCTTCTAGTGTTTCAGGAAATTTACCTTGCTGTGCTACAAGGCCAGCGGCTTTATGCAAATTGCGGGCACGAGCGTAATAGCCAAGACCTGCCCAATAAGGAGCTACTTCATCCCAAGTTGCATAGCCTAAAGCTTCTACAGTTGGGAAGCGTTCCATAAAGCGGTCAAAATATTGCAGAACTGTTTTTACCTGAGTTTGCTGTAACATAATTTCAGAAACCCAGACTTTGTATGGATCATCTGCGACTTGCCAAGGCAAATCATGCCGACCATGTTGATCGAACCAGTTTAAGAGGGCATCAGAAAAAGAAAATTCAGGCATGAACAGCTATAGAAGAAAAGTAAGGGCTAAATTATAGCTGAAATTTGGGTGAAATTTTGTTTAAAGCAACCGAAGAAAATGGACATATGAAAACAGGGACTACATCAAAAATGTAGTCCCTGTTCTATGAGTAAAAAGGATTAATCCTTTTGTACACCCCAACGTTGATCAAGTTTCAACGGTTGGTTTTTGTAGTATGGAATGACATGAATGTGAAAATGGTCAGAAGTCTGTCCAAACACTTCACCATCATTAAAGCCAATATGGAAACCGTCTGGCTGATGGCGAAGCTGGGTTTCATGACGGGCAATTTCAAGAAGTGTCAGTAAGCCTTGGTGCTCTTTAGACGTAATATCAAAAAACGAGCTGACATGGCGTAGCGGAGTCACTACACAGTGACCTTTAGACAACGGATTTGGGTCTGGTAAAATTACAGCAAATTCATTCTTATCAATGATGTCATATTCATCAAAATCGCAATACGGACATTTCTTGTCAGTCATTGTTGTATCCTCTCATGTTATTCCATTAAACCCCGAGTGCGGGAAATAAGACTAGGCTTTGCTCTAGCTCAACGGGAGTATATTTATTGAAGTATGGTTTAAAAAATACAGTAAAAATATTGCAAAGTCATAAACATTTAAGGGAGCAAATGCGAAAAATGCCATTTGCTCCAAATTTGCTTCTTTTATTTTAAAGTACGTTCTAATAAAGCGTACATTTTAGCAAGGCCTTGTTTCTCCGCTTCGCTGTTGTAGCCAAGGTCTACACCATTCGCTTTAGCTCTTTCATCTGCAAGCGGGTTACTAAAGCCATGTTTAGCATCTTTTAAAACCACTACCTCATGTTTAACCTCAGCAGCTTGCATCTCTTTTTCAAAATTAGCAACATCTTCTAAGGTGACCATGCTGTCTAGTTCACCATGTAGAACCAATACCTCACCTTGAATGTTGCCTTTTTGAGCAGGAGCCTTAGGAGCTAATGTACCATGGAATGTCGCAGTTGCTTTGAGGGGAGCACCTGAGCGAGCTAGATCGAGTACCACTTTGCCACCATAACAAAAACCTACCGCTGCAAGTTTTTCACTATTTACTTCCGGTTGAGCAGCCAAAGTCTGAAGACCTGCGTTGGCACGATCAGTCACAGTGTCTAGATTTTCAAATGTCTGCATCATCCATTCATAAGCTTGAGCTGCAGTCGTTGTTACTTTTTTATCGCCATACATGTCAATTGCAAGTGCAGCATAACCGTGTTCAGCAAGTTCACGCGCACGTTGTTCAGTGTATTCGTTACGACCCCACCACTCAGGACCAATAATGACACCTGGTACAGGTGTTTCACTTTCTGGAGCCGCAAAGTAACCAATTAAATGGCTACCATCTGGTGCAGTATATTGAATTTCACGGGTTTTAATTACTGTACTCATGACATTAATCCTGAAATTAAATTCGATTTAAATACGCTTGATTAAAGCATAAAAAATAAAAGCCATATAAATAACTATGTAAAAAACTACATCAAAAGAAAAGCATAGAAATATTTATGCAATAAAAAAAGAAGGAACGAGTTCCTTCTTTTTGATATGGTCATGATTAAATTAAGTTCGGCCTCGCGAAATAAAACCAATAACAGCGAGAATTACAGCTATCACTAATAAAATCACGGCAAAGTCTTTAGATAACCCTGCAACACCACCAAACCCTAATAGACTGGCAATGAGTGCAATCACTGCAAAAATTATTGCCCAACGGAACATATGCTGTCCTCCTTATTTTTCATTGTCTTTTTACTATATAGCGTGTTTTTTGCACGAAATGTGTCGTTTATGTGGTTGAAATGTATATTAAACAATCATTTTGTGATGCCAAAAATACGGCTTCTTTTCTTAAGACCAGCGTACTTCAATGCTATAATCTGATTTTGCTTGATCTATATAGCCGTTAAAATCTTATGTCTACCGAGACCTCACTTCGTCCATTGTTTTGGAAAAATTATACGCTAGAGCAACTGACTCAGGCTGAGTGGGAGGCACTGTGTGATGGATGCGGATTGTGCTGTTTGGTCAAGCTAGAAGATGAAGATACACATGAAGTTGCGTACACCAAAGTGGCGTGCAAGTTACTTGATTGCAATACTGGACGTTGTTCTGACTACCCAAACCGTCAGCAGCAAGTACCCGACTGTTTACAACTAACACCGGAAACTTTAAAAACCATACACTGGTTGCCATCGAGTTGTGCCTATAAACGTTTGAATGAAGGCAAAAATTTACCTTCTTGGCACTATTTAAATACGGGTTCCAGACAAAGCGTAGTGAAAGCGAAAAAGTCGGTAGCAGGGCGTTGTATTCCTGAAACTGATGTATATGAAGATGATATCGAAGATTATGTGGTGCGTTGGGTGCGTTAATACGCTCCCGATGAGCATTTTTAATTACAGCGTATAATAAAGTAACATTTTTATCGTAAATTTTTTAATCATCTCCGTTATATAAAAATAAAAGCAAAAGGAGATAAAAATGATGAGACGATTAGCAGCCCCCTTATTATGTAGTAGTTTCTTCTTGTTAATGGCCTGTGGCTCTAATAATACTAATTCAAAAAATCCTGAACAAAATACAATTGCAAAAACAGAGCAGACCAGTGCTGCCAAACAAACTTATCAGGTCGAGGCAGTCGCACATTTTAATGAGCCTTGGGCGATCACCAGTTTGCCTGATCAGCGGTTATTGGTGACTGAACGGCAAGGTAAGCTAAAAATTTTTAATCCACAAAATAAACAAGTGCTAGATGTTCAGGGTGTTCCAGCGGTGAACTATGGCGGACAGGGCGGTTTAGGGGATGTTGCTCTACACCCAGACTTTGCCAAAAATCACTGGATATATCTTAGTTATGCAGCCAAAGGGCAAGGTGGGTCTGGTGCAGTGATTTCACGTGCAAAATTAGATTTATCTAATCCTAATCAGCCAAAACTCACCGATGTAAAGCAGATTTGGCAACAAGTACCTAAAGTCTCAGGACAAGGCCATTATGGGCATCGCATGCTTTTTGGTGCAGATGGTAAGCTTTGGGTCAGTTCAGGTGAGCGCCAAAAGTTTGACCCTGCCCAAAATGTGAAAAGCAACTTGGGCAAAATCTTGCGTTTAAATGACGACGGTTTAGCAGCCTTAGGTAACCCTTTTTATGAGCAAGGCGGTGTCACTGCTGAAATATGGTCACTTGGACATCGTAACCCATTAGGAATGGCCTTTGACCGTAAAGGACAGCTATGGGTGGTTGAGATGGGGCCTAAAGGTGGTGATGAGCTTAATATTATTACCAAAGGCGAAAACTATGGTTATCCGATTGTTTCAAATGGAGATCATTATTCAGGTCAGCCTATTCCAGATCATCACACGCGCCCAGAGTTTAAAGCGCCAGAAATTGACTGGACCCCTGTAATCTCACCGTCGAGCTTAATTATTTATCGCGGACAACAATTTCCCGCATGGCAAAATAAAGCTTTAATTGGCGGGTTATCTTCAGAAGCAATTGTAGTTGTAGATTTAGAGCATAAGCCCGTAAAAGAAGTACAAAGATTAGAGATGAAGCAACGTATTCGTGGGTTACATGAAGCACAAGACGGTTCAATTTGGGTAATTGAAGATGGCCCCAATGCTCGTTTACTCAAGCTGAGTAAGAAACCCTCTTAATGCTAGGAAATACCCTGTAAATAAAGGATGTGTCTCATAGATTCAAATTGTAGATTTCTGTGAGACACAATAGACTATAGTGAAAAGACGATAAAGCTATTTGAGATGTCAGACACCCATATTCCACTTCCTGAACGCCTGCGCCCGAGAGACTTGTCTGAAATTATTGGGCAAGATCATTTGTTAGGTGAACATGCACCCTTACGTCAAATGATTGATCAGGGACATTTGCCTTCTATTATTTTTTGGGGGCCGCCAGGCGTCGGTAAAACGACAATTGCTTTGCTTTTAGCTCAGGCAATAGATCGTCCATTTGTGAGCTTATCTGCGCTGAATACGGGCGTAAAAGAATTACGTGAAGTGATTGCAGAAAGTGGTGACTTACTGACCCCTGTAGTTTTTATTGACGAAATCCATCGCTTTAATAAATCACAGCAAGATGCATTATTAGGTGCCGTAGAAAAAGGTAAAATTACCTTAATTGGCGCCACCACTGAAAACCCGTCTTTTGAAGTCAATAGTGCACTTTTATCACGCTGTCAGGTCTATACCTTAAACAGTTTAGACAGTGAGGCAATTCAGACGCTACTTAACAATGCACTCCAAAACGATAAATTTTTAAAAGAACGCTATATTCATATTGAAGAGTATGATGCTCTTTTACAGTTTGCAGCAGGTGATGCCCGTAAAGCACTAAATTTACTAGACTTAATTGCAAGTACTTTTGAGCCCGAAGTTGAAAATACCATTACCAATGCAGTTGTAGTAAAAGTCGCTCAGCAAAATATTGCGCGTTATGACAAATCGGGTGAACAGCATTACGACCTCGTTTCTGCCTTTATCAAATCGATTCGTGGTAGTGATCCAGATGCGGCTTTGTACTGGATGGCGCGGATGCTTAAAGGCGGGGAAGATCCGGTTTTTATTGCAAGACGTATGTTGATTGCCGCTTCAGAAGATATTGGAAACTCGAATCCAAATGCACTATTGCTTGCAGGTGAATGTTTCCGTTCTGTACAGGCGGTGGGAATGCCTGAGGCTCGAATTATTTTGGGTCAAACAGCAGTTTATTTAGCGACCAGTGCAAAAAGTAATAGTACTTACCTCGCGATTAATAAGGCCTTAGAACTTGCTGAGAAAACGGCAAATTTACCAGTACCTTTACACTTGAGAAATGCGCCAACCAAACTGATGAAACAGCAAGGTTATGGAATTAATTATCTCTATCCTCATGACTACCCTGAGCACTTTGTACTGCAAGATTATTTGCCGCCTGAGTTAAAGGGAACCAAACTCTATGAGTCGGCAAGAAACAAGCGTGAAGTTGAAGGTGAACGCCTACAACAACGCAGATGGCAGCAGGAACAATAGTTTTATTGTTTCCTGCTATTGTTCCAATTCTTCAGTCACCTGACCATAAATCAGCAGGGTAAACACGCCTGTACCACCAATAATATTGCCAATGGTGGTTGGAATCAGGAAATTAAACAGATATTCACCAAGAGAAGCTTCTCCTTGCCAGGCCAGATAGGACATTTCGGTAGAGCCAACGACCACATGGGTAAAGTCGCCTAGTCCTATTAGATAAGTCATGAAAAAGATGACTAGGAATTTATTGCTGACGGAAGGTAGCATCCAGACCAATGCAGCAATTAAAAGACCAGACATAACCCCTTTAAGCAGATTTTGGGTGGCGGAAAAAGACGCAACATGATGTGCGAGCTCATCTAGGGCTTTATCAATGTTTGGAGTAAACAGGTCGGTGGTCAGGAAGAATAAACTCGCCAAAGCTGTTCCAATGATATTGCATAGAAACACGATTCCCCATAGACGGCCTACAGCTCGTAATTTGTCTAAGGTAAAGGGCTTAAATAGGGGCACAACTGTAGTAATAGTATTTTCGGTAAAGAGCTGCATGTGTCCTAAAATAGCGATCAGGAATCCAATGGTATAACCGAAATTGGTAATTAAATCGGTCCAGATGGCATCAGTTGGGATATAAGAAGCAATAATTGCCTTAAATACAAATGAAAAACTGATGACTAGACCTGCTGCAATGCCTGAAAAGATGAGCGCGGCTGTTGGGCGATCTAACTCTTCGGCACCATCACGGCGAATAATTTCATATACTAAACGGGGCGACAGTTTCTCGTGTTCTTCAACTGCCATTTTTTCACGCCAGCTTAGGGTTTGATCGACTTTCTCTTCTTCTAGTTCATGGTCCATCGGGTTTACTCCTCACTGAATAATTAATTTATATTTATCGTTTTTTATTTATTGTTAAGGCAGTGTTCAGGATAAATCTAGAAGATTCCTACCAGCTTTATGTATTTTTTTATGAATTGAACACTCTCGGGGTAAGCGAACTAGAACAATAATGCATGAAGAAAAGAATCGACCAGACCTGAGAGAAAAGTTAAGTATAAGAAAAGATAGCAAACTCAATCAGCCTGCTATAAAAAGTGTAACGTTGAAGCTAAGCGCTTGTAGTCATGAAAATGGCAACAATAATTAAAACAAGGTATATGCTCTCAAGGTACGTATGAGTTTCATATAGTCGCCTTGGGAAGCTTCAGAAATGACAGTTTCGACTTCAGCTTGGCTCCATCCTTGCTTTAAGGCAGAGTGGCTAAAATTAGATAAAATCACTAATGGATTTTCACCAAAATGGATTGGATGATTCATTAATCTCTTTTCTGGTTTAAATAGTTCCATAGACTCATCCTATTTAAAAATTTAATTATTGTGATGCAATTTATATTTTTTTAGATTTTAGTGCTTTGTTTTGAGATTGTGCAACTCATAATTTAATTAAATATACAAATCTGTCTACTTTTCCTAAATTCTAGGGTGCTGAAAATAAAAAAACCGAGCTGAAATGCTCGGTTTTTTATAAAGTTGAGCTGATTAGATGTCAGATAAATCTACGCCTAAACGAGCAGCAACTTCTTCATAAGCTTCAACAACACCGCCTAAGCCTTGACGGAAACGGTCTTTGTCGAGTTTTTTCTTAGTGTCTTTGTCCCATAAACGGCAACCGTCTGGAGAGAATTCGTCACCAAGTACGATACGATCATGGAAAACACCAAATTCAAGTTTGAAGTCCACCAAAATCATGTTGCCTTCAGCAAATAATGCTTTTAATACATCATTTACTTTATAAGTTAACACTTTCATTTGTTCTAACTGTTCAGCAGTCGCCCAACCTAAAGCAATCGCTTGAGATTCGTTAACCATTGGATCGCCTAGGCCATCATCTTTGTAGAACAATTCAAATGTAGGAGGAGTTAACTCTTTACCTTCTTCTACACCTAAACGACGGCATAGAGAACCTGCTGCATAGTTACGGATTACACATTCAACAGGAATCATTTGAAGTTTTTTAACAAGAACTTCAGTTGGAGAAAGCAATTTTTCAAAATGCGTTTCGATACCCGCTTCAGCAAGTTTTTCCATGATGAAGGCGTTAAAACGGTTGTTCACCTTGCCTTTACGATCTAGTTGTTCGATTTTTTCGCCATTGAACGCAGAGGCATCATCACGAAAGACTAAAATCAGATGGTCGGCATTGTCTGTTTCATATACAGATTTTGCTTTACCAGTATAGAGCAAGGTTTGTTTTAACATGAGGGAACCTTTTTTAAAAAAAATGCCTAGTAAACGACTAGGCTGGCCAATTTTGGTAAATCTGGTTTAACACTTCTGCGGCAACATCAGGGCTAGCAAAAGTGTTATCTGGATTAAATAGAGCAAGGCTATGACTAGAGCCAACACCAGTGAGCTTAAGCACATATGTATTGTCATTTACTTTAATCGTCGCTTGATTGTTACCTTGAGCGATGACGTTGTAATTTAACGTGCTTAACGTAGCTTTGGTGTATTGCCAAATCTCGGCAGTACTTCCATCAATTTTTAACAGTGGGTTTTTATTACCATCTGTCACAAGTTGAGGGCGACCAAGCGCACTACCTGTTTGAGCAGATGCATCTGCTGTCGTATCAGTTTGAAGTGGTTCAGGACGTGGCAATGCAAAACGATTGCCACGCTTGTTTTCAAACTTCGGTGCGTGATCGATAGCAAGCTGGTCTACTGTTGGTGCAGGATACAAAGGTGTCGCTGGTCGTACAGTTGCATCGGCAGGGTACTCAAGTGGGGCGAGTTGCTTTGCATTTTTATAATCTAAAGAGTGATTATTGAGTGCGAAGCGACCACAGCCAGCTAAACTTAAGGCTGAAACTGCAAGGACTAAACCAAGACGTAATTGCATCATAAATTGCTCTTATTAAATAATTCCCGCATCTTTTAGGGCATTGCGGAGAGGTTCGCGATATTGCTCAGCGAGAGGAGTGAGTGGTAAACGAATACCAGTATCAATCAGTCCCATCTCATGTAGTGCCCATTTCACAGGAATTGGGTTTGATTCGCAAAATAGAATATTGTGTAAATTTGCAATCTTATTGTTAAGCGTCTTTGCTTGTTGCTCATCTTTTGCAATTGCAACCGCACATACTTCGCTCATTGCTTTAGGTGCAATGTTTGCAGTAACCGAGATATTACCGTCTGCGCCAAGAAGCATAAGTTCCCACGCAGTTTCATCATCACCTGAATACACAGCCATCTTGCCGTTTAAAGCATCGATTAAAGCTTTACCGCGTGGTACGTCACCTGTTGCATCTTTAATGCCGACAATATTTGGAATTTCCGCTAAACGCACAGCTGTATCGTTTGACAAATCTACACCTGTACGACCAGGTACGTTGTAAAGAATAAGCGGTAATTCAACAGCTTCAGCAATCGCTTTATAGTGTTGGTAAAGGCCTTCTTGAGTCGGCTTGTTATAGTATGGGGTTACAAGTAAAGCTGCATCTGCGCCAAGGTCTTTGGCAGCTTTAGTTAATTCGATTGCTTCACGGGTTGAGTTTGCACCAGTACCGGCAATAATTGGAATACGTTTGTTGGCTACACGAATAATTTCTTTAATAACCTGTGTGTGCTCTTCCATGCTCAATGTTGAGGCTTCGCCGGTTGTACCGACGGCTACAATACTGTTTGTACCTTGTTCTATGTGCCACTCAACCAGCTTCTCAAGACTCTTCCAATCTACACCGCCATCTTTCAACATGGGAGTGACGATTGCGACGATTGAGCCTTGAATGGTCTGTGCTTGCTGAGTCATTTTAAAAAATATCCTATTTATCCATCCGAATCTGAGGTAAGAAAAACAAAATGTGGGATGGTTGCAGTATTTTGATTGTCCAGTTCTAACAATAACAGATTGTTGAATGACAATTATGCAAATTATGACTGATCAGACGCATAAGAACAATATGCTTGACTGATAAACCCTATGTAAACTTGAGCAAAACATAGAATGCCAATTTGATCATTTCAAGTAAAAGACAGTAAAAATGAGAATATGGTGCAATTCTTCCAACCTCTACTTAACACGGTCTTTTTTATGGCAAGATAAAATGCATATTTCTCCCGAATGGGACTTAAGATGGCATGAAAATGAATAAACAACCACAAAATTCGGCTTTAGTCGTAGTTGACGTGCAAAATGGTTTTACCCCTGGTGGAAACCTAGCAGTTGCCGACGCTGATACGATTATTCCAACCATTAACCAATTGGCAGGTTGTTTTGAAAATGTAGTCCTCACTCAAGACTGGCATCCGGATAATCACATTTCTTTTGCAGCCAATCATCCGGGCAAGCAGCCATTTGAAACGATTGAACTGGATTATGGATCACAGGTGCTTTGGCCTAAGCATTGTATACAAGGCACTCATGATGCCGAATTTCATCCGGATTTAAATATCCCGACAGCTCAACTGATTATCCGAAAAGGTTTTCATGCTCATATTGATAGTTACTCGGCTTTTATGGAAGCTGACCACACCACAATGACAGGTTTAACGGGTTACTTAAAAGAACGTGGTATTGATACGGTCTATGTGGTCGGAATTGCTACAGACTTTTGTGTCGCATGGACTGCTTTAGATGCGGTTAAGCAAGGCTTTAAAACTTTAGTAATTGAAGATGCATGCAAAGGTATTGATCTTAATGGTTCATTAGAACAAGTGTGGCAAACTATGCAGCAACAAGGTGTTGTTCGTATTCAATCGACTGATCTGTTGAATGAATGCTAGAGATACTGATTTTGATGCTTGGACTTTAATTGCGATTTGGTATGGATGAACAGTATGTCTGCATTACTCCGTTTTACTCAGTTTGTTCAAAAGACGTTTGCCCTATGGGTAATTATTTTTGCAGCTCTGGCGCTATGGCAGCCTGAATTTTTTGTTTGGCTGAAAGCTTATATTCCATGGATTTTGGGCATTATTATGCTTGGCATGGGAATGACCATGACCGTTGATGATTTTAAAGGGGTACTACAAAGCCCTAAAGCCGTGTTAATTGGGGTTGTCGCGCAGTTTGTGGTGATGCCGGGCTTGGCATTTATTTTATGTAAATTATTTAATTTGCCTCCTGAAATTGCGGTCGGCGTTATTTTAGTCGGTTGTTGCCCAGGAGGAACAGCTTCAAATGTCATTACCTATATGGCCAAAGGCAATGTGGCTTTATCGGTCGCCTGTACCTCGGTATCAACACTCTTGGCTCCTGTGTTAACACCTGCAATTTTCTATCTACTCGCCAGCCAATGGCTAAAGATTGACGCGGCTTCGATGTTTATTTCGATTTTGCAAGTCGTACTACTTCCGATTGTGATTGGGCTGATTTTGCGAACTTGGCTTAAACGTCAGGTTGAATCCTATATTCAAGTCATGCCATTAGTTTCAGTGATTGCAATTGTAGCGATTGTGGCAGCCATTATTGGTGGCAGTAAAGCAGCTATTTTACAGTCGGGTTTGCTCATTTTGGCGGTAGTGATATTGCATAATGGGCTTGGATATTTATTAGGTTTTACCGCAGCGCGTTTCTTTAAATTACCTTATGCGGACAGTAAGGCGATTGCTATTGAGGTGGGGATGCAAAACTCAGGCTTAGGCGTGGCGCTTGCAGCAGTGCATTTTGCGGCTTCTCCGATTACAGCGGTACCAAGTGCTATTTTCAGCCTTTGGCATAATATTTCGGGTCCTGCACTTGCGACTTATTGGGCAAGTAAACACAAACAAGAATAACTGTATAAACAACATACATGACAAAAGAAGGCCAAACAGATAGTTTGGTCTTTTTATTTAAAGCACTTTTTATTTGAGCTGAATTTAAAACTGGTATGTCTTTTGCTTCGAATTGATGCACTAAAAATAACGTGAATATCGACATAAATCGCAAAGAAAAAAATAAGGCATTTTTTTGATGAACCAGATTTTTAAATTATTTATTCCCATGCTCTCTAGCAATTTAATTGTAGTTTTAAGTGGATTGATTGATATTGCTTATGTAGGGCATTTTAGTAATGACCATGTTGCCGCCTTATCGGTGACCTTATCTTTATATACAGTGGTTTATGTCATTGGAATGGGGATACTGCAAGGTGTGATGCTTAAGCTCTCGGAAGCTTATGGTTGCCATGACATACCACGTATTCGTCAAATTTTTATTCAAGGCGTTTGGCTGATGTTATGTTCGGCATTGGTGAGTATTGCCTTGCTTTACTTGTTCCGTGATTTACCAAAATTATTTGGTGCATCTGAGCATGTCGTTTCAATTACTAAAAACTGTATTTGGGCTTTGGTATTTATTTTACCTGCCCATTTATTGATGCGCTTATTTACAGCTTTGTCTCAGGTCACTGAAAATGCGTATAAGGTTTTATTATCAGATAGTCTTTTCTTCATTCTTAAAATTATTTTGTCCTATCTTCTGATTTATGGTGTTGCTTTATTTTCAATTCCGCCACTCGGGGCGATAGGGGCGTTGTTAGCCACTATCATTGTACGGTGGTTTATGTTGGCCGTTTATTACCTGTTTTTTCTAGAGAAAAGGTACATCTTTATTGAACATCCAGAACAGTCAGTTGAAGATAGCCGGCAAAGTCTGTGTATGATTTTAAAAATAGGGATACCTACTGCGATCATGGCGTTGATGGACGTTGTTGCATTTTGTTCAGTTGCTATTCTGATTTTGCCTTTCGGGAGTGTGGTATCTGCAGCCCATCAAATTGTCGCGAGCACTGGCGGTTTCATGTTTATTTTTCCTTCATCAATTGCCTCGGCTTATAGCATTTTGGTGTCAAGAACTATGGGCAGCGGCAACATGAAAGAAGCAGATAAAATTGCCAGACAAAGTATATGGGTCATTATGGCAGTGAGTGGCAGTTTATCCTTGTGTTTATGGTTGGAGAGGGGCTTAATTGTCACGTTCTATTCAGATGATTTGGCTGTACAGATTTTGGCTGCATCACTGCTCTTGATTGTCTGCATGTCTCATTTTCTCGATGGCTTAATGACGTTATTGACCTCTTTGTTGCGTTGTTGGGATGTGTCGATTTTACCGATGCTGATTTTTTTAGTCGTGGTGTTATGTTTCGGATTGGGCGGTGGTTGGTGGATGGCTTATAAAGGGCTGCACTGGGGGAGTCACTCTATATCTGCAATGGGAATTTATGGTTTTTGGAGTATGGCAGCCATAAGCTATTTAGTAGCTTGTGTATTGAGTGCCTTCTGTTTTCGTTTTAGAAAGCAATTAAGAGGTTTTTGATTAGGTAAATCAACACAACCTTAAAAAGGATGTGCTGCTAACCATTCTTCAATCTCATTTTCAGAAATCACTTCAAAACCATGGCGCTGTAACAGTGCTGTGGTAATCCCAACACCCGTAATTTTCTCGCCTTGAAAAGTACCGTTATAAATTTTTTGACTACCACAAGACGGACTGTTTTCTTTTAAAACCACACAACTTGCTTGTATTTGCTGTGCAACTTCTAGGGTGCGGTAAGCACCTTTTAAATATAGCTCAGTCACATCTAAACCAGATGAATCTAGGATTTTTGCCTTGCCATTAAGCACATCTTGCCCTGTTCCTCCCACAATTTCTGCGGGTAGACGAGGGGTGCTAAATCCACCTAATAACTCCGGACAAAGTGCGTGGGCTTTTTTATTTAAAAATAACTGCTTAAGTGTAGTGTGTAAGCAAGAGCGTCCATCGTAGCGTACAGGCTCTCCAATTAAACAGGCACTGATTAAAAGCATGATTTTTTCCGCCCTTAGAACTTTAAAAGCCATGTGAGTGTACTCAATGATTTATAAAATATGAAATCTAAAACAAGCATAAACAAACGAAGTAATTTGATTAATAAATTACACAATTCATAATTAAATTATGTATTGCATAATTTAATTGTTTTTAGTAGCATCTGTCTTAAGGTAAATGGCCATTGGAGGTCCAACAAGGATGTTGGCCTCCATAAATCTAGGAATAACTTTAGGAAAAGACGATTTTTAAAAGTTTATTGAAAAATCTCAATCGTACTTTTAGATAAGAAAGGACAGTGTGTATGGAAAACAAACACCATATAGAAGGGAAATTAATCATCGGCTTTGCGCTCACTCAATCTTCGTTTTAGTTATTGGTTTTTTTCTCATAGGATGCGTTGGGCTAAGGCATTTTGACGGTTCAAATATACTCCCAGCAAATGCGTATTCTATAGAGAAAGGAGCTGACCAGATCAGCATGAGAAGTAAACGGATCAGGTAATTACCAGAGGGAAACTAGATGGATATTTTAGAGAACCCATTAGAATTATGCGGTTTTGCATTTATTGAGTTTGTTTCAAAAGAAAATGAATTAGATCCAATTTTTGAAACAATCGGCTTTTCAAAAGTAGCCAAGCATAAATCGAAAAAAGCGTACTTATGGCGTCAAGGAAATATCAATATTATCCTGAATTATCAGCCAGAATCTTATGCTTCATTCTTTTTTAATGAGCATGGTCCATCTGCTTGTGCGATGGGATTCAAAACTCGTGATGCAGCAAAAGCTTTTAAAAAGGCGGTTGAGCTTGGTGCAGAACCAATGTACTCAAAAGTTGGGCCAATGGAGCTTAACATTCCGGCAATTAAAGGTATTGGTGGCATGCCAATCTTCTTGGTTGACCGCGATATTTATGAAAATGACTTTGTTTTCTTCGATGATGCGCAGCGTAACCCTGAAGGTGCGGGTTTAAAAGAAATCGATCACTTAACGCATAACGTCTACAAAGGACGTATGGAGTATTGGGCAAACTTCTACGAGAAGATTTTCAACTTCCAGGAAATTCGTTATTTCGACATTAAAGGTGAATATACAGGTTTAACCTCTAAAGCATTAACTGCACCAGATGGCATGATTCGTATTCCTTTAAATGAAGACTCAGACAAGGGTAACGGCCAAATTGCAGAATTCTTAGCTGATTTTAATGGCGAAGGTATTCAGCATATCGCGTTTATTTGTGATGACTTAATTTCGACTTGGGATAAGTTAAAAGGCCTTGGTCTTAAGTTTATGACACCACCGCCAAATACGTATTATGAAATGCTTGAAGAGCGTTTACCTGAACATGGTGAACCAACTGAAGAGTTAAAACAACGCGGTATTTTATTAGACGGCAGTACTAAAGATGGCCAGAAGAAGCTTTTATTACAAATCTTCTCTGAAAATATGATTGGGCCAGTCTTCTTCGAATTTATTCAACGTAAAGATGACGACGGTTTCGGTGAAGGTAACTTCAAGGCATTGTTTGAATCGATTGAACGTGACCAAATTCGCCGTGGCGTTCTCGAAGCAAAATAAGTTTTGCTTTGTCTCTAATCTAAAAAAACCAAGAGCAATGCTCTTGGTTTTTTTATGGCTATTGATTAGCGGCTTTTAATATATTGATTAATTGAATTAATCTCATTTTTAAGTGTTTCAATAATTTTACTTTGTGGATCGACGGGTAAAAACATTTCACTATCAAGCGCCACAATACAAAACTCAATCCCTTGGTTTGAGTTAAATACTGGCAGGCCTACTGCGTTAATACCGGTAAGTAAATCACCTTTCGCTGCAGACATTTGTTGTTGGCGAATGGTTTCTTTAAGCTCTGTAAATGCTTGCCAGTTCTGTGGGGCAATATTTAGCCCAAGTTCCTGATGCTTTTGCCATTCGGCTTCCATTAAGGGACGAACAAAATGCTCAGGAAGGTAAGAAGCAAATAAACGCCCAGCAGCAGAATTGACTAAAGGCATAATTGAGCCGACTTTGGTCACAATCGAAATTGGGTGGTTAGATTCAATCGATTGAACCACGACAGGGCCTTTGGGTGACCACTTACTAATTTGAATACCACAGCCAATTTTGCTTTGTAAGTCGTAAATTAAATGTTGTACTAACTGTAAAGTATCGCTGTGCTGAATGCAGTTTAAGCCTAAACGCCATGCTTGATCACCTAAGGCATATTGGCCATCCTCAAGCTGTTTGGCGTAATCCATGCGAATTAGGCTCACCAAGTAGCGGTGTACTTTGGCAGGATGCATCTCAAGCTTACTAGATAAGTCTTTGAGAATAATGGGTTGATTGTGCTCTAAAAGGGCATTTAGTACGGATAAGCCAACTTCAAGTGATTGAACCCCCCCAGATATTTTTTCTTCAATCATTTAAATACCCTTAATCGATTTACTTCAACAGTTAAACAGTTTTGTTCAGAACATAAATTGGCATTGATGCGTTTTACATCATGCCTGAGCCTATAGAAAAATAGAAATCACCTTTTTCTATTAGCGAAATTCACATGTTTAATAATCCACAATTTTTACAAACACCTTCATCTTACATTTATAGCGTAAATTGATAGAGGTTTAGTAGATTTAAACAATATAAATCGGCATTGATATAGAACAGTTCATTCAAACTATTCCCATCAATGCCGACTTTTAAAACGATTGCTTTGAAAGAATTACGCGCCTAATTCTTCTTCATGCAAGAAATGAGTATGGTGTGGAGCGCGTTTGGTTTTGCTCCATTCCTCTAACATTTCAGTTTTCATTTCTTCAGTAATTTTTGCAATTTTTTCTTCAGCATGTGCATCGTTATAAGTCAGTTCTAAACGATGTCCATTTGGGTCAAAGAAATAAATTGAGTGGAAGATACCGTGGTTGGTAATACCTAACACTTTAACACCGTTTTCTTCCAAATGTTTTTTTGCAGCTAAAAGGGCATTTAAATCTTCAACTTCAAAGGCAATATGTTGCACCCATTGAGGCGTATTTTCATCACGGCCCATTTCTGGTTGGGTTGGCAATTCAAAAAATGCTAAAACGTTGCCTTGACCTGCATCTAGGAATAAATGCATATACGGGTCAAAAGCTTTCGTTGAAGGTACATGGTCTTCTGCAAAAGCTAAGATAAAGTCCATGTTGAGCATTTTTTTATACCACTCAACAGTTTCCTTCGCATCCTTACAGCGATATGCAACGTGATGTATTTTTTTAATGGCAAATGTCATGTTGAAACTCCTTTTTACTATTCCCAATCTGGTTGTTGTTCTGGCGCCGCGTTATAGAAGGCTGGGATAGACAAACAATGTTGATAAATTGATTCAATTTTTGGAAACGCCGACAAATCAATCTTGAAGCGTTTCGCGTTGTAAACCTGTGGAATCAGGCAGCAGTCGGCAATGGTTGCGTGTTGTCCAAAACAAAATTGCCCATTTGAATCTTGAAGTTGCTGTTCGAGTGTTTGAAAACCTTCAAGAATCCAGTGCTGATACCAGTAATTTTTTTGTTCGTCCAAAACATTTAAATCATTTTTTAAATATTTCAGCACGCGTAAGTTATTTAACGGGTGAATATCACAAGCAATCGCCTGTGCAAAAGCACGGATTTTGGCTCTTTCTTTCACATCATTTGGAAGTAATTGGGTTTCAGGATATTGTTCATCCAGATATTCCAAAATACTTAATGACTGTGACAGGGTTAAATCGCCGTCCACTAAAGTTGGTACTAAGGCACTGCGATTTAACTTTAAATAGTCTTCACTTTGCTGCTCATTTTTAACTAAATGAACGGGTACAGTTTCATAAGCGAGACTTTTAAGGTTGAGACCAATCCGTACTCTGTAAGCTGCAGAGCTACGAAAGTAACTATACAGCTTCATAATTAGGCTCCGAAGTTTCTGCAAAATCAAAAGTTAATGCAGGAAGTACCGTATTTCGGACTTCACCAAAACCAATACGGATACCATTTTTCTCACAGTGGCCTTTCATGATGAGTGTGTCGCCGTCTTGCAAGAAACCACGAGTTTCACCATTCGCAAGTGTTAGAGGCTTAGTGGTGTTCCAAGTCAACTCAAGCAAGCTACCATAAGAGTCAGGTGTAGAACCAGAAATAGTACCTGAACCCATTAAATCACCAACCTGAACGTTACAGCCTCCAATGGTGTGGTGAGTTAGCTGCTGAGCCATAGACCAATACATATATTTAAAATTAGTACGGCAGATCACATCAGGTTGTGTTGATTTCGGGCTTTGAATTTCAACACTCAAATTAATGTCGTAACTATTCGCGATATTTTCTTGTAGATACGCTAAAGGTTTAGGCTCTTGTTTTGGGCCTTCCACTTTAAATGGCTCAAGTGCTTCAAGCGTGACTACCCAAGGTGAGATGGCACTAGCAAAAGATTTTGAATTGAAAGGACCTAGAGGTACATATTCCCATTGCTGGATATCGCGCGCTGACCAGTCATTGAGTAATACCATTCCAAAAATATGGTCCCAAGCATTTTCAATTGAGATTGGCTGGCCAAGCTCCGTTGGTTTACCAATAACAAATGCTGTTTCAAGTTCGAAATCGAGTTTACGCGTAGCTGAGAAAACTGGACGCTCTTCATTTGGAAGTTTAATTTGTCCAGATGGACGCACGACTTGAGTGCCACTGACTACAACAGAGCTAGCACGACCATTGTAACCAACAGGCAATTCAGTCCAGTTTGGAAGTAAGGCATTTTTAGGGTCGCGGAACATACAGCCTACATTGGTGGCATGTTCTTTAGAAGAATAGAAATCGGTATAACCAGATATTTGAAGTGGTAAATGCAAAGTAACACTGTCTTGCTTGACTAAAACTTCTTGGCGCAATGGTTCATTTTCTTGAAGCGTTAAATTATCAACTGAAAGAAGAGACTGTAGCGTTTTACGAACTTTAGACCAATTGGCTTTGCCTGATTCAATAAATTTATTCAGTTTAGGCTGGTTAAAGTAGGTGTCTTGATCTGAAAGTTTTAAAAGACCATGCTTTTCAAGAGCAGCGAGATCAATGACCCAATCACCGATAGCTACACCGACCTGACGCTCGCCTTCGGCTGTTCTACTAAAAATACCATAAGGCAAATTATGAATAGTGAAATCAGATTGAGGTGAAACTTCAATAAAAGAGTTTAGTTTTTGTTCCATTTTCGCTTCCTTGTCTTCATCTCGCGTCTTATACAAATAAAAGTTCGGTCTAGGGACTGAGCTACTCAATAAGTTTTAACCGTTATTTAGATCAGCTTTTTACTTATGAGTTTGATAGAGACCGAGAACAACCAATTACTTCATGGTTCTTATAATACTGAATTCATCAAATTACGCAATACATAATTTAATTACACATTGCATAATAATTGTTATTTCTTGCATTTTCTGTTTTCATGCGCGGTTGTGAGAAAAGTAACGCAATTATTTTTTCATCAATCTCTATGAAAATCCGATCAATTTATGATATACGTAATTTATTGGAAAAAAATTACGTGACAAGGATGAGAATAATCATATGTCAACACAAGAGCAAGGAAACCTGAAACATGGTTTGAGTAATCGTCACATCCAGCTGATTGCGTTGGGTGGAGCGATTGGTACAGGGCTGTTTCTTGGTATATCACAATCGATTAAATTGGCAGGTCCATCGGTAATCTTGGGTTATGCGATTGCAGGATTTATTGCTTTTTTAATGATGCGCCAGCTCGGTGAAATGGTCGTAGAAGAACCTGTAAGTGGGTCTTTTAGCCACTTCGCTTACAAATATTGGGGACCTTTTGCAGGCTTCATGTCAGGATGGAATTACTGGGTACTCAATGTACTTGTGTGTATGGCAGAGTTAAGTGCAATTGGTCTTTATATTCAATATTGGTGGCCGCAAATCCCAACGTGGGCATCTGCTCTAACGTTCTTTATTCTCATTAATGGTATCAATTTACTGCATGTTAAGTTTTTTGGCGAAATGGAATTTTGGTTTTCTATTGTCAAAATCTTAGCAATTTTAGCCATGATCGGTTTCGGTTCATATTTACTTGCAACCGGCACAGCAGGGCCTCAGGCCAGTATTTCTAACCTTTGGGCATTGGGTGGTTTCTTCCCATTTGGTATTGAAGGCTTGGTTATGGCAATGGCAGTGATTATTTTTGCTTTTGGCGGTATTGAGCTTTTTGGTATTACTGCTGCTGAAGCGCGTGATCCAGACAAAACTTTACCTAAAGCTGTAAACCAGATTATCTATCGTATTTTGATTTTCTATATTGCGACACTTTTTGTTTTATTCTCATTATTTCCGTGGAATCAAATGGCAGAAGGTGGCAGTCCTTTTGTGATGGTCTTTGCCTCTTTAGATAGCCAAGGTGTTGCGACATTATTAAATTTCGTTATTTTGACAGCTGCGGTTTCCGTCTATAACGGAACCAGCTATTGCAGCAGCCGTATGCTTTTAGGTCTTGCCCAACAAGGTAATGCCCCGAAAGCTCTTGCCCGTATTAATAAACGCGGTATTCCAACCAATGCGGTTCTAGTCTCTGCATTTGTAACGGTATTGTGTGTTTTACTTAATTATATTTTCCCTGAAAAAGCATTTGGTTTACTCATGATGCTTGTCGTAGCAGCGATTGTAATTAACTGGGTAGTGATTTCATGGACACATTTAAAATTCCGTAAATTCATGCAACGTCAAGGTCAAACGACTAAATTCCCAAGCTTCATGTATCCATTTAGCAACTATCTTTGCATGGCATTCATGCTTGGAATTTTAGTTGTGATGTCTTTAACGCCAGACATGCGTGTGGCAGTTATGATGATTCCAGGATGGATTTTGTGTTTGATGGTGGCTTATCAATTTAAGCGCCGTAAAATAAAAGCTGAGCAGCCTGTACATGCTTTAGAAGCCGATATGTAAACAGATCTTAGTTAGAAGCTAAAGAGGACGTATAAATACGTCCTTTTTTTATTTTTTAAAATTTACAACAGAAATTAAAGGATTTAATAATTGTTATATTATAACATTTCTGAAATTAAATGATTAAAGGCTTCCAGATGTTTAGGGAAGATAGAATATATTTATGAAGCGTTATTTAGGTTTACTCGTATTATCTCTAGCGGCTTGTAGTACTCAAACACCCCAGCCGACGATTACTCATCGCTCTCCCTCTTTGCCTCAACCATCTAAAACTGTGGTTAAAATCAAACAACAGCCTGAAGATTATGTCGTTTGGATCGCAACTGCAGATCACAGACAGTCTGTACAAGCTTATAAGCAATTTCTTAAGCAAAAAGGACTTGCCGATTTAGTTCCAGACCACGAGTTATTACGTTCAGCCCGAGACTGGCAAAAATGTGGAGTTGAGCCTTACGCAGTTCCACCACGCGAGATTTGGTCCAATATTGTTCCGACGCTCAATATATTAAAAGCATTGGTTGATGATGGCGTGATTAACGATTTTGAAGTGACTTCGGTCTATCGAGCTTTAGCTTTAAACCGTTGTGCAGGTGGTGCTGATGCTTCCCGACATGTCTTTAATGCAGCACTTGATTTTAGAATTGGGCCAGAACAGCCTAGCGACTTAGACCAGTTCAATATTCAACAAACTAAAACCAAGCTTTGTCAGTTCTGGGCGACTAAAGGCCAAGCGTTTAATATGGGACTGGGTGTTTATGCTTCAGGACAAATCCATATTGATAGTCAAGGTTTTAGAGCATGGGGGCCAGACCATCACTATAGAACCTCAATTTGTCAGGGACTATAAAAGCAACTTTTTCAAAGACTAAGTGATTTGGCTTAGATAAAACTGGAATAAAAACTTGATCAATAGTTATGTTATAACATAACATAATTGTGGTTTAGAAATAGATTACGCCTGTGATCTGGCCATATTTAAATAGCCAACCATGATCAGTTTAAATATTATTCAAAGAGATCAAGCCATGCACACTGCAATCGCCAACTCATTTGCCAAGCTTCCCGTCACTGTTTTATCGGGCTTTTTGGGTGCAGGAAAGACTACATTACTCAACCATATTTTAAATAATCGCGAAGGCCGCCGTATTGCCGTGATTGTTAATGATATGTCTGAGGTGAATATTGATGCGGCATTAGTACGCGAAGGTGGGGCAGAGCTTTCAAGAACAGATGAAAAACTGGTTGAAATGAGTAATGGCTGTATCTGCTGTACGTTACGAGAAGATTTATTGGTTGAGGTGAGACGTTTAGCCAATGAAGGACGCTTTGACCAATTGGTGATTGAGTCAACAGGCATTTCAGAACCTTTACCTGTGGCAGAAACTTTTACTTTTGAAGATGAAGATGGAAACTCACTCAATGAGTTTGCTCGACTCGACACTATGGTTACGGTAGTCGATGCTTTTAACTTTCTTAAGGACTACAGTTCAGTTGACTCCCTGCAACAACGCGGCGAATCATTAGGCGAGCAAGATGAGAGAACTGTGGTTGACCTTCTTATCGATCAGATTGAGTTTTGTGATGTGATTGTGCTGAATAAAATTGATTTGATTGATCAGGCTCAGCAAGACCAGCTTATCGCCATTTTAAAAACGTTAAACCCGCGTGCCCGAATTGAAATTGCTCAATTTGGAAAGGTCGCTTTAGATAAAATCTTAAATACACAGTTATTTGATTTTGATGAAGCTGCCCAAGCACCGGGCTGGTTAAAAGAGTTACGCGGCGAGCATACACCTGAAACTGAAGAGTATGGCATTAGTAGCTTTGTTTACCGTGCCCGCCGACCTTTCCATCCAGAACGTTTTTATGATTTGGTACAGGCTGAATGGCCGGGAGTTGTGCGTTCCAAAGGCTTTTTCTGGTTGGCTGCCGAACCGACATTGGCTTACTCATGGTCACAAGCGGGAGCAATGGCTCGACACGGTTTAGCTGGTTATTGGTGGGCAGCCGTTTCAGAAGAAGACTGGCCGAGTGACCTCGCCAGTATTGAAGAAATTAAGAAAAACTGGGATGCCCGCACAGGTGATGCGCGTCAGGAGCTGGTTTTAATTGGTATGCAAATGGATGAGCAAGCTTTAATAGAACGCTTAGACTGTTGTTTATTAAGTGATGAAGAAATGGCTTTAGGACCACAAGCATGGCAGAGCTGGTCTAACCCTTTTAAACAAGATGATGAAACCATGTTGATCGCTTAATAAAAAAGCCCCTATTTTCAAGGGGCTTATTTTTTATGATTTATCTTTAATAAAAACCTTTCGAATGTAGCTGTTAAGCGGGGTGGAATAATATTTTTCAATTGCTGCGCTAATGATAAAAGTCAGAACCAAATAGCCAATTAAAAGTATAATTTTAATGCTAGCGTCGGTTTGGGCTGGAATAAAAGCAACCTTCATAAGGCCCAGCACAACCAGATGAAACAAATAAGTTTCATAACTCCTTTGCCCCAACCAGACCATTACTTTGGTAAATAGACTATGTGCTTGTGTTTCGGAAGGATGTTGGAAACACAGAATGAGTAAACCTGTGGCAAGAGCAAATAAGCTAATACCCCATGTACTGACTTCTTTAATGGGCGCATATAAATATAGAGCGGTCATACTCAAAATAATCAACCATGAAAGAGGTTTTTTATAGGTCCAATTTGGCTGATATTTATGAGAAAAAATCGCCGTTAAACAGCCCACCGCTATACCATCAAAACTTGAAAAATAATGATATAAATAAGCGCCGCTTTCTTCTCCAAAATGGAGAGACCTAAAATAAGGCCCATATAAAATCACTCCAACAAGTACAGCAATAAAGACCTTATTACTACGGGTGAGTAGACACAATAATGGAAAAACAAAGTAAAAAACTTCTTCTACAGAGAGCGACCACAACACGCCCAAAGCGTAGTTTACCCAACCAAATTTAATAATCAGGATATTCATCCAGAAGGTTAAGGCTGCAAATATGGTTAAAGGATAAGAGACCTCAATGCCATTCGGTGCTTGGTTCATAAAGGGTTTTAAGTCAAATGAACCAAGTATGCTTACACCTAAAATGAGTAATACCAGACACGGTAAAATACGCGCTGCTCGTCGGATATAAAAATGCTTGAGGTTAATTGCAGAAAATTGTTTGTCTCGTTTTAAAGTGTGATGGGTAATTAAAAAACCCGAAATTACAAAAAACATGGTCACGCCATAATTTCCGTTTCTTGCGATGACTGTGCTAAATGCTTCACCTAAGAAATCAAAACCTAAGCATGTATCTTTAAGTTTATAGGGAATATTAAAATGGTGTAAAAGAACCAAAAGGATAGAAATTCCTCGAAGAATATCTATTTTATAATTACGCATTCGATGTGCTTCCAGTTTTATTAATATACTGTGTGGCAGAAGAATACTATCGATCAGTTATTTTAAATAAAAATTTTAAGCATCATTTCGTAAACTAGAAAAAATGATATTTTTGTTTTCTGGGATGGGGCACTGGCTTAGCAGAAATAACTATTAAATAAATATTGATAAAGCCTTTATATATTTGAATTTCTCTACATAAAACTTTAAATTAGCTCTTGTCGAGCTATGTTTATTTTTTAAACTTTTTAAAATATATTTAATTCATAAATTAACATGTTGTATGTGGTTGTATATACATAGCATGTCAACTAAAATACCTTTTTGCCTGCTGCCTTTTTGAGTATTTGTTATGCCCAGAACATCAAAACAAGAACATACTGAGCTTTCGATTGAAGCTGATAGTCCAGTTCCTTTATATCAGCGCGTAAAACAGCTGATTTCACAAAAGATTTATGAAGGCTCTTGGGCTGTAAATAAAAAAATTCCTTCGGAAAGTGAACTCGTTAATCAACTCGGCTGTAGCCGTATGACGGTAAACCGTGCGCTACGCGAGTTAACAACAGAAGGCTTACTTGTTCGAATTCAGGGTGTTGGTTCTTTCGTTGCTGAAGGGCAAGGCCGAACTGCACTTTTCCAAATTAACAATATTGCCGATGAGATTATTGCACGAAACCATAAGCACCATGCTGAAGTTTTAGTCTTAGAACAAATTTATGCAAATGCAGAGCAAAGCGTGTTAATGCAGACTCGCGAAGGGCAAAAATTATTTCACTCGATTATTGTGCATTATGAAAATGATGTACCTGTTCAGGTCGAAGATCGTTTAGTTGATGCAGCACTGATTCCAGATTATTTAGAACAAGATTTTAAAACCATTACCCCAAATGCTTACCTCATGGCAAAAGCACCCGTGACAGAAGGTGAACACATTGTTGAGGCCGTTTTAGCATCACCTCAAGAGTGTAAGTGGTTAAAGATTACTAAAGCTGAGCCATGCTTACTCATTCGCCGCCGTACATGGTCAAACAAACAACTCATTTCAAGTGCGCGTTTGATTTATCCGGGTAGTCGCTATTATCTCGAAGGGAAATTTAATCCATGATTGAATTGATCAGGGCCGATCAATATACAAAAATGCTTTGGAAAAATGGTGCAGGTTTTACTTTAGAAATTGCTCGAAGCCAAGGTGACACCGACTTTGAGTGGCGCATTTCGATGGCAGATGTGACCAATTCTGGCCCATTTTCGTTATTTCCCAATAAGCAGCGCATTATTAGCGTACTCGATGGGCAGGGCATGGTATTGCATGTCGATGATTTACCTGCCAAAACGCTGAACCAAGGCGATATTTTTGCTTTTGACGGTGAAAGTCAGGTCCAAAGTGAACTGGTAGGCGGTGCAATTCGGGATTTAAATTTAATTTATGATCCTGCAAAGTATCATGTCCGTTTTCAGTGGTTGAATGAGGCAGCGGAACAGGCATTTATTAGCTCGGCAGATCTAATTTTTATTTTCAATCATGGTAGTGAAACGGAAGTGAATGTTGATGATCATTCCTTTCAGATTGCTGCTCATGGGACTTTAAAAATTGAAAAAAATACTGGGGTTACATCGGTTCATTTTACTCAAACTCAAGCAAAAAGTTGTTATGTTATTGAGCTAATTCAACGTTAAAAATTAAGTAATTTGCTTATTCAAAAGCACATGTCTACTGAAAAGACATGTGCTTTTTTTATACCTGTTATAAAAATAAATTAATTTAATTCATAAGCTTATTCAATTTTTTTAAAAAAATATGAGCAAGCCTCTTCACGCCGAAAAATATTTGTGTAGTATATGGATGTATATACAAGTTAATACATTACTATACAAATGCAGAAACAAGTGATGTTCTGCTGATGTAAGCTCAAAGGAAGGAGTCCGCCTGTGACAACAATGACAACAAAATTTCGTGATGTAGAAATTCGTGCGCCACGCGGCACTGAATTGACGGCTAAAAGTTGGTTAACTGAAGCTCCATTGCGTATGTTGATGAATAACCTTGATCCGGACGTTGCAGAAAACCCGAAAGAGTTGGTTGTATACGGTGGTATTGGCCGTGCAGCACGAAACTGGGAATGTTTCGACAAAATTGTAGATACGCTAAAAAATCTTGAAACTGATGAAACTTTATTGGTTCAATCAGGCAAACCAGTAGGTGTGTTTAAAACTCATAAAGATGCACCACGCGTTTTAATTGCAAACTCAAACCTTGTACCGCACTGGGCAAACTGGGAACACTTCAACGAGTTAGATGCAAAAGCTCTTGCAATGTACGGTCAAATGACAGCAGGTTCATGGATCTACATTGGTAGCCAAGGTATTGTACAAGGTACTTACGAAACTTTCGTTGAGGCAGGCCGTCAACACTACAACGGTGATTTAAAAGGTCGTTGGGTGCTTACTGCTGGTTTAGGTGGTATGGGTGGTGCTCAGCCTTTAGCTGCAACACTTGCAGGTGCGTGTTCTTTAAACATTGAATGCCAACAAGCAAGTATCGATTTCCGTTTACGTACCCGTTATGTAGATGAACAAGCAACTGATTTAGACGACGCTTTAGCGCGTATTGATCGTTATACAAAAGAAGGTAAAGCAATTTCAATCGCACTTCATGGTAATGCTGCTGAAATTTTACCTGAGCTTGTACGCCGTGGTGTACGTCCAGACATGGTGACTGACCAAACAAGTGCACACGATCCACTCAACGGTTACTTACCAGTAGGTTGGACTTGGGACGAATACCGTGAACGCGCGAAAACTGAACCGGAAGCTGTGGTAAAAGCTGCAAAACAGTCAATGGCGAAGCACGTACAAGCGATGCTTGATTTCCAAAAAAGGGGTGTTCCAACTTTTGACTATGGCAACAACATCCGTCAAATGGCGAAAGATGAAGGCGTAGCAAACGCTTTTGATTTCCCAGGCTTCGTACCTGCATACATCCGTCCATTGTTCTGCCGTGGTATTGGTCCATTCCGTTGGGCAGCGCTTTCTGGAGACCCGGAAGATATTTATAAAACAGATGCCAAAGTTAAAGAGTTAATTCCTGATGATGAGCATTTACATCACTGGTTAGACATGGCTCGTGAACGTATTAGTTTCCAAGGCTTACCAGCGCGTATTTGCTGGGTAGGTTTGGGCTTACGTGCAAAACTTGGTTTGGCATTTAACGAAATGGTTCGTAGCGGTGAATTGTCTGCACCGATCGTGATTGGTCGTGACCACTTAGACTCAGGTTCGGTTGCAAGTCCTAACCGTGAAACTGAAGCAATGCAAGACGGATCAGATGCAGTATCAGACTGGCCTTTATTAAATGCATTGTTAAATACAGCAGGCGGCGCAACTTGGGTGTCTCTACATCATGGTGGTGGTGTAGGTATGGGCTTCTCTCAACACTCAGGCGTTGTGATTGTGTGTGACGGTACAGATGAAGCTGCTGCACGTATTGCTCGCGTACTAACCAATGACCCTGCAACAGGTGTTGTGCGTCATGCCGATGCAGGTTATGAAATTGCGATTAACTGTGCCAAAGAGCAAGGCCTACACTTGCCAATGATCACCCAATAAAAATACATGGAAGAACTGGCGGTGCTTTTTGCAATTGTGAAAAGCACCGTCTCAGCAGAATATAGTGCAAAAAATTAGGAAGCCAACATGGAATTACTGATCCAACCGGGAAAACTGACCTTAGCCGATTTACGTCAAGCTTACCTCAACCCAATTAAAGTTAAACTAGATGAAAGTGCTTCATCTGCAATTAATGCAAGCGTGGCTTGTGTAGAGCAAATTGTAAATGAAGGACGTACAGCTTACGGTATTAATACAGGTTTTGGCTTACTTGCTTCAACTAAAATTGCGCCTGAAGATTTAGAAAAATTACAGCGTTCATTAGTTCTTTCGCATGCGGCAGGTGTAGGCGAAGCACTTGATGATGCAATGGTTCGTTTAATTATTCTATTGAAAGCAAATAGCTTGGCACGTGGTTTCTCTGGTATTCGTCGTAAAGTCATTGATACTTTGTTGGCCTTAATTAATGCTGAAGTTTACCCACACATTCCACTTAAAGGTTCAGTAGGAGCTTCTGGCGACTTGGCACCACTTGCACACATGTCTTTAGTTTTACTTGGTGAAAGTAAGGCACGTTATAAAGGTGAATGGTTACCAGCAGTTGAAGCTTTAAAAATTGCAGGTTTGGAACCAATTTCTTTAGCAGCTAAAGAAGGTTTGGCACTTTTAAATGGTACGCAGGTTTCAACGGCTTACGCTTTACGTGGCTTATTTGAAGCAGAAGATTTATTTGCTGCCGCGACAGTTTGTGGTGGCTTAAGTGTTGAAGCAATGCTTGGTTCACGTGCACCTTTCGATGCGCGTATTCACGAAGTACGCGGCCAACGTGGTCAAATTGATGTGGCTGCGGCTTATCGCGATTTATTGACTGATTCGAGTGAAATCTCTCGTTCACATGAAGAATGTGGCAAAGTTCAAGACCCATATTCTTTACGTTGCCAACCACAGGTGATGGGTGCATGTTTAACTCAAATCCGTCAGGCTGCTGAAGTATTAGAAATTGAAGCAAATGCGGTATCGGATAACCCGCTCGTTTTTGCTGAACAAGGTGACGTGATTTCTGGTGGTAACTTCCATGCAGAACCTGTTGCAATGGCGGCCGACAATTTAGCATTGGCAATTGCAGAAATTGGTTCACTGTCTGAACGTCGTATTTCGATGATGATGGACCGTCATATGTCACAGCTTCCACCGTTCTTGGTGGCAAATGGTGGTGTTAACTCGGGCTTTATGATTGCTCAGGTAACCGCTGCTGCACTTGCGAGCGATAATAAGGCATTAGCACATCCTGCAAGTGTTGATAGTTTACCAACTTCTGCCAATCAGGAAGACCACGTATCGATGGCTCCGAATGCCGGTAAGCGTCTTTGGTACATGGCTGACAACGTTCGTGGCATTTTAGCTGTTGAATGGTTAGGCGCTTGTCAGGGTTTAGACTTCCGTGAAGGTTTAAAAAGCTCGCCTAAACTTGAACAAGCTCGTAAAATCTTGCGCGACCAAGTTCCTTACTACAGTGAAGACCGTTTCTTTGCTCCTGATATCGAACAGGCTAGTGAATTGCTTGCGAGTGGCTGCCTAAACGAGTTACTCATTCCAAAACTACTCCCTAGTTTATCTGAAGTGTGATTGATAAAACGGTCACATGGAGTGGCCGAATCCAACTAAATTTCCTCAAGGATTGGAGATTATAATGTCACAAAACTCCACACTACAGCGGGGCTTAAACACCCGCCATATTCGTTTCTTGGCATTGGGCTCAGCAATTGGAACTGGGCTTTTCTATGGTTCGGCAACTGCTATTAAAATGGCAGGGCCTTCAGTATTACTTGCGTACATCGTTGCAGGGATTGCAATTTATATTGTGATGCGCGCACTGGGTGAAATGGCAGTCCATAACCCTGTCTCTGGCTCATTTAGCCACTATGCTTCTCAATACATTGGTCCTTTGGCCGGCTTTACGACAGGCTGGACTTATGTTTTTGAGATGGTGATTGTTGCAATTGCCGATGTCACTGCGTTTGGTATTTATATGGGGTTCTGGTATCCCGATGTACCGCGGTGGATCTGGATTTTGTCTCTCATTATGTTCCTAGGCGCAATTAACCTGATTCATGTAAAAGTCTTTGGTGAACTCGAATTTTGGCTTTCAATCGTCAAAGTCAGTGCCATTGTTGCCATGATTATCGGTGGTTTAGGCCTTATGTTTTATGGCTTCCATGTTGATCACAGCAATGTTGTACCGGGGCTTCAAAACCTATGGATTTATGATGGTTTCATGCCGCATGGTATTGCAGGTTTAGTGGCATGTTTATCTGTAGTTGTGTTTGCCTTTGGTGGTATCGAAATTATTGGTTTAACGGCAGGTGAGTCACAAGACCCAAAAACCACCTTACCAAAAGCAATTAATGCTGTTCCAGTCCGTATTTTACTGTTCTATGTACTCACTATTTTTGTACTTATGTCGATTTTCCCATGGAACCAGATTGGTAGCCAAGGTAGCCCGTTTGTACAAATTTTTGAAAACTTAGGCATTAAATCTGCTGCAAATATTTTAAACGTTGTGGTGGTAACTGCTGCAATTTCAGCAATTAACAGTGATGTATTTGGTGCAGGCCGTATGTTGTACGGTATGGCAAATCGTGGTCAAGCACCGCAAGTGTTCAAGAAACTTTCACGTAATGGTGTGCCTTGGATGACTGTTGTGGTTATGGCTGGCGTGCTGTTAATTGGTGTGGTACTGAACTACCTGATTCCTGAAAATGTATTTGTCATCATTGCATCAATTGCAACGTTTGCAACTGTTTGGGTATGGCTCATGATCTTGCTTTCGCAAGTGGCGATGCGCCGTAAATTATCTACTGCTGAAATTAAGGCACTGGATTTCCCTGTATTCGGATGGCCATATGCACCTGCTTTTGCAATCGGGTTTATGGTGTTCATTTTAGTGATGATGGGCTACTTCCCAGACTCGCGTCCTGCAATTTATGTAGGTGCGGCATGGCTTGCTCTGTTAACCATTGCGTATCGCATTTGGGTAAAGCCGGAGCAAAACTTGGGAAAGGAAAGTGAGCCTGTCCAGCAAAACATAGAAATGGAAAGCTAACAAATCAACTGCCCAATGGTTTTACTGTTGGGCAGTTTCGAGGATAGGCTAATGAAAAAACTTTGGCAGAACTGCCATATTGCGACCATGCAAAATGGGCAATATTCTTATATCGAAGATGCTGCAATTGTTACCGAAGGGCATCTCATCCATTGGATTGGAAAACAACAACAACTTCCTATCGATACTTATTCCGAAACAGTTGACTTAAATGGTGCTTGGGTGACCCCAGGTTTCATCGACTGTCATACGCATAGTGTTTTTGGTGGCAACCGTAGCGTTGAGTTTGAAAAGCGCTTACAAGGCGTAAGTTATGCTGAAATTGCTGCAAGCGGTGGCGGTATTGCAAGTACAGTACGCGCAACCCGAGAAGCCAGCGAAGAACAATTACTGAAATCAGCCCTTAAGCGTATTCGCTGCATGCAGCAAGACGGTGTAACCACCATCGAAATTAAGTCTGGTTACGGACTCAATTATGAAAATGAACGCAAGATGTTGCGCGTGATCCGTCAAATTGGTGAAAAATTACCGATGACGGTAAAAAGTACGTGTTTAGCTGCTCATGCTTTACCGCCAGAATACAAAGATCAAAGCGATGCTTATATTGAGCATATCTGTACAGAAATGCTGCCTAAACTACATGCTGAAGGTTTGGTCGATGCAGTAGATGCGTTCTGCGAGCATTTGGCATTTTCACCCGCTCAGGTTGAACGTGTTTTTAAAACGGCACAATCATTGGGTCTACCCGTTAAGCTTCATGCTGAACAGCTTTCATCGCTAGGCGGTTCAAGCTTGGCAGCACATTATCATGCATTGTCGGCTGACCATTTAGAGTACATGACCGAAGATGATGTCAAAGCTATGGCAGAGTCGGGTACGGTTGCTGTGTTATTGCCGGGTGCCTTTTACCTATTACGTGAAACACAATACCCACCGATTGAAAGCCTTATTAAGCATGGCGTGCGTATTGCGTTGTCGAGTGATTTAAATCCGGGTACATCTCCTGCACTTTCTGTACGTTTAATGCTGAATATGGGCTGTACGCTCTTCCGTTTAACGCCAGAGCAAGCATTAGCGGGTGTCACCATTCATGCTGCCCAAGCGCTCGGTTTAGAGCAAACACACGGCAGTTTAGAGCAGGGTAAAGTCGCTGACTTTGTGGCTTGGGATATTGAGCATCCATCTGAAATTGTTTACTGGCTGGGCGGCGATTTGCCTAAGCGAGTCGTTCAGCATGGACAAGAAGTTATTTTTTAAACGGTGTCACATGAATCACACATTTAAATGGCAAGGCCGTCATGATGGCGATGGTGAAGCACATCAACGTATTCACCATATTATGAATAAAACTCAACATGCCGAGTTTGCCCTGATTGGCTTTAGCTCTGATGAAGGCGTGAAACGTAACAAAGGCCGAGTTGGTGCTGCCGATGCGCCAGATGCGATTCGTACACAACTGGCCAACTTACCGATTCATCGCCCAGTGAGTCTGGTCGATTTGGGTACAGTGACTTGCGAATATGAGAATTTAGAGCAAGCACAAAACGAGTTAGCAGAACAAGTCGCAAACAGCCTGCAAAATGGTTTAAAGCCGATTGTGCTGGGCGGTGGACATGAAGTTGCATTTGGTAGCTTTAGTGGTCTGTTCCAATATGTACAAGCCCACGCGCCAGATAAAAAAATAGGCATTATTAATTTTGATGCCCATTTTGATTTGCGTGAAGCAGAGCATGCCACCTCTGGAACACCTTTTTTACAAGCAGCAAGGCTTTCAGAACAGCATCAAAAACAATTTAATTACTTATGTATTGGGGTTGCTAACCATGCCAATACTAAAGTTTTGTTTGATACGGCCGATGCGTTAAATTGTTCATATTTACGCGATCATGAGGTTAATATTTTTAACCTAAACAACGTGCTTGCAGCGGTAGATGCTTTTATTGCAAAAGTAGACTGTTTGTACGTTACGATTGATTTAGATGTATTCGCGGCTGCGGTTGCACCGGGGGTCAGTGCGCCAGCCGTAAAAGGAATTGATTTAGCCACTTTTGAAGCAATTTTTAAGCATATTCAAGAGACTGGTAAAATCAAACTTTTAGATATTGCCGAGTGCAATCCAAAATTTGATTTAGACAATAGAACAGCAAAACTGGCTGCCTATATTGTTTATCAATACTTCTTTAATTAATAAGTTAAAGAATATACTTTTGAGTCAGGTCTTTACTTAAGGCCTGACTTAAAAGAGTGTAAAAAATAATGAACTAGAAGAATAGCCCGATAGGAATGATTGATTCTGGTCTAGGAGGATTGTCTCTATTTATTAAGCACATTCGGCAGACCCTTCCGAATGAAGATATTATTTCCTTTGCAGACTCGAAATATATTCCCTATGGAGATAAAAATAGCGATTGGATTGTTTCAAGAAATACCTACTTAATCTCAAATCATTATAAATAACGGGAAGTACAAAACGATTATTGTTGCTTATAATATAATGACTGCGGGAGCGATTGAAACGACTAGAGCGAAAAATTAGTATTCCACTTATTGCTGCTATATAACCTGCGGTCAAACTAGCTGTAGGAATAACCTTAAGTAAATATATTATCGTTTTGGCAACTGAAACCACCGTTAAAGGAAAAAATTTAGAAAATTTAATTGAAACTTACGCAAAAGATATCAAAGTGTCTTTACTGCCTTGTATTGGCCTGGCCGAAAAAATTGAAAATACTAAAGCACACACTGCTGAAGTTAAAAGCTATTTAAAAAATATTTTGGATTCTCTGTTAGGACGAAAGGTTGATATGATCCTAGCAAAATAATGGACACAAAGTCCCTCTAAAGCTAACTATGGAGATATAAGAAATGGCGAAACGCTTTAGCACCGAATTTAAGCAACAAGCGATAGAGTATGTGCTGGCAAATTCACATGAACCATTAGCTGCCATAGCTAGGAAGTTGGGTGTGGGTTATTAAACGCTAGATAAACGGGTACGTGATACGTGAAATAAAAGTGGCTGGCGCCAGCAAACGACAACTAACACCAGAGCAACAACGTATTCTGGATTTAGAAAAAGAAGTCAAACAGCTTAGTGAAGCGAATGATATTCTAAAAAACGCATGTGTACTTTCTGACCGCAGATCAAACTTCGAAAAGTACACGGTAATTGCGGATTTAACGATGAACAAGAAAGTCACTATCTCTTCAGCCTGTAGATGTTTAGCTGTCAGCGCTGCTGGTTATTATGCTTGGCGCAAGCGACGAGTTGATAATGCTCAGAAATATAAGGATTTAAAAGCAGTATATTAGCAACCTCATGCTCGTTTGGGCGCACCATCATTGGTTTATGACATGCATGATCTGGGCTACAGCATGAGTGAACGTATGGTAGGAAGAATGCTTAAGCATCTTGGGTTATGCAGTAAGATTTCATGCAAATATAAGCATACGACAGATTCAAATCATCGTTTGCATACAACTCCCAATTTATTGGATCGCCAATTTACAGCCACAAAAACGAATCGGGTTCGGGTATGGACAACAGACATTACATACATTTGGATCAAAGAAGGTTAGTTGTATTTATGTGTGATGCTGGATCTATTTAGCCGTCGTATTGTAGGAGGCAAAGCAGCCATAGAATAGACCAATTTAAGGTCTATGAGGACACTAATTTGCCATCACACAATACGATGAATGAAAAGTGCTTTTGTAAAAGAGGCACTTTGTCGAATTATTTTATTTGTTTTCTATAAACATAATCATTATCTTCTTCATGAGTTTTTATAAAACCTGATTTCTCGAGAATTTTTATAGAAAATATGTTTCTAGGATCAACATAACCTTCTAGGTACTGCACATTATCTTTTTCTTTTAAAAAATTTTCAAGCCATTGCAAAGCAGAATATCCATAACCTTGGTTCCAATATTTTTTATAAATTACATAACCTACATAAGCTTTTTTTTCATCTTTTAATACTGTAGCTTGAATTGTACCAATTGGGTACTTTTTATGAAAGTCACTATATATTATCCAGTTCATCCACTCTTCGTTCGTATTATGAGATCCATCTATTAAAGATTGATACCTATTTCTCAATTGTTGTATATTCTCATACTTAACATCTGGAATATACAAATATAATTCATCATCCTGCAGGTAATTAAAAGTATTTTCTGCATCACTAATACTCAATAAAAATACATTTAAATTATTCATGATAAAACCTCATTTATTAAAAAAAATTTATATATTAATAGATTGTATAATTCAAAATGAAGATTTGAATTTTTATTATCTAATAATTTGTCATTAAAATTTAATGTTTGATTAAACAAAAATAATCTTTTTAGAGGCTCTTCTTTAATTATTAAAGAAATATCATTTAAGCTTAGAATGAGATCATCATTTAAATTGTGAGATCCATCATTAAATTTTCTAAGTATAAAAATATTATTATTAATTCTATATTTATTATCCCTTATTGCTTCGATGAAATAATTGTTTCTTTCGACTAAGTAGTTATCTATTAATAAATAATCAACATCAATTTTTTTTAGATACCAATCTATTGCTTGATTATAATTTTCTATAATAGGCTCATCTGGACCATTGAAAGATGTGTTAACTAATACGCTTAAACCTGTCATTTCTTTAAATTTTGTTATTAAATCATATAACCAAGGATCATCTTCATAATCTAGCGTTTGGCATCTTGTCGTATTATCTGGATGTTCTAAAGCTGGCATTTTTCTTAGATTACTATCAGATATATTATATGAGAACGTCATCCAAGAGCTATTTAAGGGACCGTGAAAGATATTTCCTATTTCTTCTTTTAGAATAATAGGTGCAACTGGTCTCCATGACTGTCTCTTCTTTATTTTGTTTAATTTGTTTTTTGTACTATCCAATAGTGGAGAGGCCAATATACTTCGTCCACCAAGTGCTCTTGGGCCAAACTCTGAGCGACCTGAACAACGAGCAAATATTTTCCCATCGAATATTAATTTTGCTACTTCATGGGTATTCGTTTTTTTGAATGAAATGAAATTTTTATGCTCTTTATTTAAAATATCTATATCTAGTTCATATTTGATGCCAAGCCTATCCGTTGTAACTTTGTTAACTTGATCTTTAAGTTTAACTGCACCCCAAAATGCACAACCAATTGATATTCCAGCATCATTTGGCGCACTTGGTAAACTAACACTATCGAAAAAACTACTGTTATAGATTTTAGAATTAGCTAAAATATTAAGAAAAGAGCCGCCTGCTAATGCGATATCCTTTAAACCTGTTAATTCTGATGCTTTCTTTGCATAATGTAAAAGTATATTTTCTGCAGCATTTTGACAACTATCTGCCAAATAAAATTTAGTTTCATCTGTTAATGTAAATTTATCATTATTATTTGAGGGTAATTTATATAGCATCTGTTGCCAATTATTATGATATATGATTTCTCCATCTTCTTCTTCAAAAATTTTTATTAATTCTTTACGTTTGTTATAGGCTGCTAGGGCCATCAAGGAGCCATGTTGCCCCTCTTTATTAAAAATTAATCTACTAACATTTTCATATAAGGCTCCAACACTTTGAATTATTGAAAAGTTATTAGGGTGAGGAATTTGGCTTTCTCTATATTTTAAATCAAAGTATTCACCTAATTTAATTTTATAAATACTTAAATTTTCAGATTTAAGTTTGACTGGTTTTTTACATTCAATTATTGAATTATACCATTCCGAAAACTTCATTTCATAATCTTCTAATTCTTCAGTAGCTGATCCAGCATAATCAGATACTAATACACAAATTTCTTTTTTAGGTGCATAACTTGAAGCACAATAAGCATGAGCTAAATGATGTGAAATAACGTAATGATTATTTGAATAGGGATCAAAATCATCAAAATCCTCTTCTATAACCGAATGCTGAAATCCTACACCTCCTCTTGCAGTACCCTGAAAAGAAGACACAATAATATCAACTTGTTCGATTGAAAATCCAAAAGATTCTAAAAAATTCTTTATTTCTAGTCTCTTTGATAAACCATGACAAACGAAGTTTTTTATTCTGGTTATTCGTTCTAATTGTGTAGCTGCTATAAGCGTACCATCTTGAACTAATGCTAATGAAGCATGATGTCCTAAATGAATTCCTAATGATAGTCCCATTATTATTTATCCTCTAGGAGTAAATCCAATTGTTAAAATTCCAATTGACTCATTAACAGATAGTTGTGATCTTCCATGTACTATGGAATCACCATAAGTAATCATTATTTCTCCAGGCTTGAAATAATATTTTCTCATTTTTTCTCCATTAATATCAAAAACATATAAGAAAGAATTTTTATTTTCCACTGCTTCATGCCATAGATTTATATTTACATTTATTGAGAAACTTGTTGTATCTACATGCGCAGCCAATCCATCTCCAACTTTCTCATAAAATAAATAGCTTGCTATTCCTGTTGGAGTTGATTGCGTAGTATAAGTAGTGACAAGTTCATTTAGCTCATTTGACAATGCAATTCTATCTGCAATCGTTCCTCCTAATCCTAAATAATGTCCAATTTGTTTAATTGCTCTTGGTCGTACTTCATTTTTTGCTTCATTAATAAGCTGATTTAGCAATTTATCAGTCATGAAGCTAGGTCTTCCAAAGTAATTAACCCCGGTTTCAGAAATTTTATTATGATTTTGAATTCTTGAGATCAAATATGCATACTCTTTGAATAAGGATAGTTCTTCATTATTCTTTGGCAATACTCCATTTGGACATATTTCCTGGATAGCCATAGATAAACTTCCTCTTAATAAGGCTAATTCCTTAGAGTTAAGTTTATCTTTAATTTTTAAAATTGATTCAGAAAAACTTTCAATTACCATTTAATATCTCCAAATTTTTTAATGGGAAGCCATAGGACATAATGCATACTTCCTCTCCTTTCTTTAAAGTAGTTCTTGCATGTACAGTTGTTTTTGCCCAAAATATTATATAGTCACCTGGTTTTAAATTTAATTCTATAGGATCTGATAACATTGGATATAAAATTAATTTTGATGAATCATTTATATTGTAATTATGCTTTAGCATAATAATCATGTTTATACAGAAATCTTCAATATCTATATGTGGATATGCTAATTCACCTTCATTATAAAAATTATAATTACTATTAACCTTTCCATTAAATTTTATTTTATTTTCTTTGAAAATTGTTTTGATAAAATTTTGAAAACTACTGCTATTAAAAAATTTTTTTGACTCAGAACTAGCAATATTCCATCTATGTGCTTTTTTAGGAACAGTTAGACAGTTTTTTTTTAATAATTCCGCCTCTTCACTTAAATATTTAAGCTGTTTTGAGTCTAAGAAATCAAGATGGCCTCTAGAAATTATTGAATGACCAATTTCTTCATTCATTAGTCTAATTACTTGAATAGCAACTCTTAAATAATCTGGAATATCATACCATTTTATATATATTTCTCTCTGTAAATCAGGAATTACAGCCAACGCATGTTTAAATATCTCTTCATTACTCAAAGTAGAAACCATCCCTTTTTTTATGTTAATTAAACTATAAAAGCTATTGTTAATAGCTTTTATAGTCGAATCTTTCTCTACATTTGATGTATAGACATTGGCTTGGCGTATGCTCCTCCTGAAACTAACACGGCTTCTTCTTCAGATAGGGTTTCTCCACGTTTCTTAGCTAACACTAGCATTTTCTTTAATGCAGATTCAGCCTCTCCATTAATACCTTCATTAGTTAGTTTTTCTTTAATTGAATCTAACGCATTTTCTTGATGTATTGCATTTTTTTTCATAATAAATTTCCTTTAAATAATAATGCCAAAAATATGGCACTTAATTTTTTATCATAAGTTAAAAATATATAAAATATTGTTTTTAATTTTATTGTTATTTTATTGTATATTATTTTATAAAGCCTTAAAAATTAAGTAGTTTAGCACTATTTAATTCAATAATTATTTTAGTGCACCATAATGTTGCAATTATAAAATGTGTTTTATTAGATGATAAATAATTTTAAAAAAATATAATATTTAACATATTTGAGGGGTGTTTTAATGGTGCAATTATAAATGTATTTCACTAAATAATATTTAAGAATCAATATACTATTAATTCGGTTGCAAGGTACCATAATAGTGCATTTTGATTAAATATTTATAGTAGTTTATGACCTTGTTGCGTAAATATTTAAAAATTTCCACTTTTCTAACTAATTCTAAGTTACAACTTGGGTGAAGGGCTTACTTGATTCTTGATCTGGACTGTCATTACTCTCCTAGATAAATATCATCTATTCTTTTTGCATAAGAAAATATTATGATTGGACAACGATACACCCCAAAATATAAAGATGAAGCCGCTAAATTGATTACAGGATGTGAATATTCTATCACTGATGTAGTAGAACGTTTAGGTATGTAAAAGCATAGCATTTATAAATGGCTAAAGGTGCAACCACTCTGATGAAAGTGAACTGCTCGAGGTAAAGAAATAAATCCTGTACCTTACAAGTCAGCTTAAACAGATTGAAGAGGAATGGAATATCTTAAAAAAGGTCGCAAGATACTTTGCAAGCATGTCCGAGTAAAGTATCAGTTTATCCTTGAATGCAGCCATCAATTTAAAATTAAAACGATGTGTAGGGTTCTTAAGATTGCTCTTGCTCTCTATTATGCCAAGTTGCATGAACTTGAATCAGGCAGAACTATTAAAATAAGCGGTTATTGCAGCTCATCCATTCTTCTTATGATGCCAGTTATGACATCTACGGTTATCGTCATATCACGCTAGATATTTTAAAGAGCTAGGTGAAAGTTGTGAGTCTTCGCGTGCTGACGACCATGAGGAATAATGGCAGGATATAAGAAGTATAAAAGCATGTCGTGGTCGTCCTCAGATTGTGCCCCCTATTCGTTTAAATTGAAAATTTGTTGTAAACACACCTGATACCTTGTGGGTGAGTGATCCTAGATCCACATCTAGCAAAGTGGGTCATATCTGACTGTGGTTCTCGATTTATATTCAAGGAAATTCATCGATTGGTGAATTAAATCTACGCTTGCCAAGGATATCGTTTTAGATGCACTGTTAATGGCGGTATGGCGACGCAGACTCAATGAACCCAGATCCATACACTTAGACCAAGGTTCAAATACAACAGCAGAGACTGGCAGAAATTCTGTCAGAAGCATAACTTGGCCCCAAGCATGGGCTGTAGAGGGAACTGTTGGGATAATGCTATTGCTGACTCTTTTCTAGCAACTTAAAGAAGGAAAGAATTAAAAAGAGGGTATGAAAAACGAAAAATGGCCCATGCGGATGTGTTTCATTATATCGAGATGTTTTACAATCGGATCAGGTGTCATTCGCATCTCGATGGGATGAGTCCAGAAGCCTTTGAGTCAACTTCAAAATGAGGCTGTTTCATGTCAAGCATACTGGGAATAGTCCAATTTTAACTTTATGAGTTCATAATATCACTACGTAAAATTCCATCTTCAATTATTAAGACTCTATCAGCGGAATTTATAGTTTCTTGTCTGTGAGCAATAATAAATCTAGTAATTTTTAGCTTTTTGATAAGATTATTAACCTCAAACTCTTTATATATATCTAAATTACTTGTTGCCTCATCAAGAAAAAGAATCTTTGGTCTTTTATAAAGAGCTCTAGCTAATAAGATCCTTTGCTTCTGCCCACCAGATAATACGGTCCCCATCTCTCCTATAAGTGTATTATAACCCATACTTGTATTGATTATCTCCTCATGTATAGCTGCCATTTTTGCACACTCTTGAATCCAGTCTAAATTTGAGCTGGCATCAAAAAAAGATATATTGTCTGCTATGGATCCTGAAAAGAGAACATCTTCTTGTAATACCGTACCAACCAGTGATCTTATATTATACAAACCTAATTCTTTGATTTTATGCTCGCCATAAAATACATCACCTGTTGTAGGAGCTAGAATACCAAGCAAAATGTTCAATAAAGTTGATTTCCCACTGCCAGAGGCACCAGTTATGGCAACTGATTGACCATATGGTATTTCGAATGTAATATTATTTAGAATGCTTTTTTCATAATTAGAATAACTAAATGAAATATTTTTAACTTTAATTGATAACTTATTTGAATTTATTTCCATAAATTCTTGAGGATAAATGATTTCGGGTTCAGTAAGGGAAATATCTCTTAATCTATCGTGATGTAATTTTATTGTACCGATTTCTGATAACTTATCAATTAAAGCAGTAATTCTATTTGTAAAAAGTGTTTTGTAAACGACGAATGCAACAAGAGAACCTACACTCAATTCATTTTTTAATACTAGCAATGTGGCTAAGTATATAATTACAATGTTTTCTAGTCCAAAAAGAAAAATTCTAAATTCTTTAGTCATTATGTTTATTTTTTCTACTTGTATTTCAGAGTTAATTTGGTTAGTAAGTAGGGAAAACCATATAGATTTTCTTTCAATTTGAGCATTAAAAGTCTTAATAGTTTTTACCCCACGGATAGATTCAAGAAAATGAGAGTTCTGTTTTGCAGTATGTATAATGCGTTCTTCATTTTTGTATTTTTGTGGATAATAAAACACTATTTTAATTACTAAATAGAGGATCGTGAAAATAAAAACTATACTAGTTAATAGTGGTGAGTAAAATAATAGTAAGCTAAGTATTAAAATTGACATAATTCCATCAAATATGGCTGTCATAAAGCTTGATGTTATAGTATTCAATATGGTGTTGATTGATCCAAATTTCGAAGCAATATCGCCAATTGATCTTTTTTCAAAAAAATCAACTGGTAAATCTAGTATCTTTGAAACAATATTGGCCTGCCATTTTAGACTAATATTGAATTTCATGAAAATATTAAGATTTTCTCTTGCTAAATCCAATATTACTTGAAATGCTAAAATAAAAACGAAACTTAATGCTAATATTGACAGTGAACTTTCATTCTGAGTAGGAATAATTTGATCGATAATCCATTGTAATAATTGTGGATTTAGTAAGATAACTAGTTCTAGACTCAATGAAATAAAGAAAATTTGTACTAAGACTGATTTAATCCCTATTATTTCATTAAAAAAATTATTAAAGTTTGATTTTTTAATCTTATATTCATTATTTTGGGAGTTAAAGTTTGGTTTTGGCCATATCTCTAAAGCTATACCTGTAAAACTTTTTGAAAAATCTTCTGAATTAATTTTTCTAACACCTATTGCAGGATCATGAATTATATAGTTATTATGATTTATTTTAGTTAAAATAACAAAATGATTGAACTCCCAGTGTAAAATACACGGTAAATTAATGTTTTCTAAATTTTCTATATCAATTTTTATTGGTCTTGTTTGAAGTTGCAAATCATCAGAAATTATCATCAGCATATTCAGTGAAGTGCCTTGTAATGATATTTTATATTTGTTTCTTAATGTGATTATTGAGATGCTGTTACCATAGTAATTTACAATCATTGCTAAGCATGCTAAACCACATTCAGCCGATTCATGTTGTAGAATAACAGGAACTTTTCTCTTCAAACTAAAATTTAACATTTAATCGTAACTCTTAATTTTTAAAGGGGGTTAAGATCCACGCAATAATTTTTTTGCGATCTTGCTTAATTTCTGCTGTTAATGTCAATCCAGCTCTTTCCTCTATTTTATTTTCATAATATTTTTTATTACTTTCTTTTATTTTTACTTCTATCAGGAAGTAGATCTCCCCTTTTTTATCATTATTTAGAATCAAGTTATCGGGATCTATGTCTGATGCAGAATATGCCATATTTGAAATTTTGTATATATATCCTTCTCTTATTCCGTAGGTTTGATATGGATAAGAATCATATTTTAATAAAACTTTATTATTTATTTTAACTTTTGAAATGTACTGACTTTCTAAATATAGATTTATTTTTAATTTGTTACTAGGAGTTATTATCATCATAGTTCTTTCTTTTTTTTGAAATTTATTAGCTATTGAATTAATTATACTTATTGAGCCATCCACGGGGGATCTTATTTCTTTTTTATAACCATTAATTTCTAAAGTGTAAAGTAAATCATTTTTTTTTACATGATCTCCAACTTTAAAATATTGGTTTTTGATTAAACCTGACTCATTAGTTTGTATTTTTATGTATCCATCTTCTGGTAAGGTTATTCCCTTTACACTGATGTATCTTGTGTACTCTCCAGTAAAAAGAAATGTGGCTATGAGTGTTGTTGTTAATAAAAGAAGATATATATATAATGTTTTTGAGAATGGCCTAACTAATGAAATATTGCTAAAATTTTTATTACTTTGATTTTCGAGTGCTTCTTTTCTATATATCATTAAATTAAACCTAACCTAAATATACGATATTTTCATGCTATTCTGAAATGAAGTTTTAGTATGAGTTTAGAACACCTATTAAATTTTTACGAACAAATCATTATATTAAGGATTTAATTGTATCCAAATAATAAGTAAATATTTCGCTAACTTAATTATATAGATGAATTGATGAGATTTAAATAGACTGTATCTGAATAGTGATTTATTGGCCTAACCACTTATAGATTAAGAAGTATTGAAATGTTATATGTTTTTGAAATGCTTGGATTTAATATTCTTTCTAATCCTTGTAACCATTCATTAAATTCAGTTAGCTCTTCTAAAGGTTTGGGATGCCTTAACGTATAAGTAATTCCGAAATCTTGTACACGTTCAGCAGAGGGCCATCGAAGAGGGCTTTTAACAATTTTTTAGCAATATGTTTAAAATTATGACTTCAATTATTGAGAGCATGGATTTATACAACTAATGTTTAGATTGGTTTTGTGTTATCAGTGAGATCAATTTCTAATATTGCATATCATTGATTCACTATAGAGAGTCTAATTTCAAGTAGGTATTTCCATCTAATGTTCAATCCAAATGTGAATGTCCAACTTTTTAGAGATAGTGTAGTTTTTCTTCATATTTTAGATAATGTTTCAGGGTGTGGTCTGTAAAGTCGAAATTTACTTTTGATCTCAAACCATTGATAATATTAGATTAATTTAGAATAGGGAGTATGCTTTATAAATGGATTGCCAGCATAATTCCCAATACTAAGTTGGTATTCCTTAACATAACAATGACTTTATTACTCATTCGATTCATCCTTATTCGTGAATAAGTTAATGGCTCATCACCTTCACTGAGTAAATCGTGGTATAAAGGGAAACGTAATTTTAAATTCTCATTAAGTTCATCAGATGACTTCTTCCGCTTTGGCGTAGAAATTATTGATCTGATTATCTTACGTGATTTGGGGCTTCATAATTCGTGTAGCAGTATCAATAGAACTAGATGTTGTGCCTTTTATTTAAAACCTTTCATGGTTTTGATTATTGTGAATCTCGCAGATTCGGCTTTCTGTTTTCGTGTAGACGATAGTATTTCGGTACTTACTTGTTGCTTAACATTCATGACTTTTTGTTTTAGATTATATTGAGCTAATTCGTTTTTTATATTTGTTTATCAAACTTTTTTGGGGCACTATTAATTTGCCAAACTTCCCAAAACCTGCCAAATTTGCCGATGTTCCGAAAGCAGCCTAACCATACTGCCTATATAGAAGGATGGGCACTTTACGCAGAGCAACTAGGTAAAGATGTTGGTTTCTATAAAGACCCACTTTCAGACTATGGAAGACTATCGAGTGAGTTGTTTCGTGCTTGTCGTCTAGTGGTTGATACTGGCGTACATTATAAAAAATGGACGCGTCAGCAAATGATTGATTTTATGCGAGAACACTCTGCTTTAGACGAGCCTGATATTCAGGTAGAGGCAGATCGCTATATTGCTATTCCTGCCCAAGCATTAGCTTATAAGATGGGCCAACTCAAAATTTTAGAGCTACGGGAGCTCGCCAAACAGGAGCTTGGAGATCGTTTTGATATTAAAGCCTTCCATGACATGATCTTAAATGCAGGAACCTTGCCTTTAAATATACTTGATGCCCGTATTAAAAATTGGATAAAGGAACAAAAAGCAGCAGCTTAAAATAAAATTTGAAATTTAGGTCAGGTCCTCGTTGGGCCTGATTTAAAAACCAATAGAAAACAGAATATAATAATAAAAAATATATTTTCGAAACTAGAAATGGAAAAAAACCTAAAACAATATCAGGCTATTATTTTTGATTTAGATGGCACTTTAGCCGACTCCTTTCATTTTTTTTCTAAGCGTTTTAAATCAACTTTCCGCAAAGTATAAGTTTAAATCGGTAAGCCTTCACGAAGTCGAGTACTACAAACAACTTACGCCTAGAGAAATTATGAAAGAGATGAATGTCTCTCGATGGAAACTGCCTTGGATTGCGAAAGATTTTATTCAGTTAATGAAAGAAAGAGATGAAGAAATTCATTTGTTTGAAGGTATGCGGGACCACTTAATTGAACTGCATAAGCGTGGATATACGCTCGCAATTATTACTTCAAACTCTAAAGAAAACTGTCAAAATGTACTCGGTAAAGAACTCTGTGAGCTTTTTAGTCATATTGATGGCGGCTCGTCTATATTTGGCAAAGCGAAGCGGATAACGCGTGTTCTCAACATTTTGGATGTAAGTAAAAACCATGCCATTTATGTCGGCGACCAAACCACCGATGGCGAAGCTGCACATAAAGCAGGTATTGATTTTGCTGCGGTAGGTTGGGGTTATACATCGGCCGAAAAATTAAAAACCATCCAGCCCAAAGTCGTGCTAACAGACTTGGCAACCATGAAAGAATTTTTCTAAATATATGAAATGCAGGACAAACCATGAATAACAATAACAACCCGATTGGAATGATTGACTCTGGTTTAGGTGGGTTGTCTCTCTTTAAGCATATTCGGCAGGCTCTTCCGAATGAAGACATTATCTATTTCGCCGACTCGAGATATGTCCCTTATGGAGACAGAGAAAGCGACTGGATTGTTTCACGAACCACGCATTTAATTTCAAACCTAGTTGCTCAAGGTAAGTGCAAAGCGATCGTGATTGCTTGTAACACCATGACGGCTGTAGCGGTTGAAACGATTAGAGCGCAAATTAATGTACCACTTATTGCGATAGAACCAGCGGTAAAACCCGCGGTTGCCATGACCGTGAGCAAGCATATTGCTGTTTTGGCAACGGCAACCACGGTGAAGGGCAAAAACTTAAAAAGTTTAATTGAAACGTATGCGCAAGATATTAAAGTGTCTTTGGTGCCATGTATTGGTTTGGCTGAAAAAATTGAAACGGGCAAAGCGCATACCGCGGAAGTTAAGGATTATTTAGAAAATATTTTGGCACCGTTGGTCGAGCAAAAAGTTGATACGATTATTTTAGGATGCACACATTATCCATTTGTCTCAGATACGATTCAGGAAATTGTAGGCCGTGATATTCAAATTATTGAGCCTTCGGAGGCTGTAACAGCGCAATTAATTCGGCAGCTCAATCAATATCATTTAAGTTCTGAAAGTCCAAATAAAGGGAATCATATTATTTGGACCAGTTCAGACGCGTTGGAAGTTGCGGATGTTAGTTTTTCTTTGTTGGGTACGCATTTACCTGTAGAAACTACTGATTTTTAAATCCAAGAAAAATGCCTAGCCCCATAAAAATGAGTCCACCTATCACTGACATAGATTTTTGGGGCTTCTTCGATTTAGTTAATTTTTGGCTAATATAATTGGCTAAAAACACACAAACCACATCAGCAGAAACAAGCAGTTTAGATGTAGTAATTGTTAGTTTCTAAATCTTGATATGAGTTGAAGACTAGTTTTGAATGGGGTTTGCTTTATAGTCATTCTGATAGTTAAATATGAAGAAAAATTCATTTCAATTCACTATCTATTCATGCATTAGTCTGTTCCTTAATTAAATTTAAACACATAAAAGTTTGAGATATGACATGTGTCAAAACTTAGGTGAAGTTGTAGTCCGTCATACTATAGAGAATGACTGGGAAATTTTGAAAATGGTTCGCCTAGAGTCACTACTCGATAGTCCTCATGCTTTTTCAGTGACATATGCGGCTGCTTTGAAATATAGTGAGGCAGATTGGCGTGCTCGTGCTTCTGGCCGTTCTCAATATCAATATATTCTAGCGATGCAAAGAACTCGAGCGATTGGTATTGTTGGTGGTAAAGCAGATGCATCACTTGAATTTAATGTCATCGCTATGTGGGTCAATCCAGAGTTTCGTGGCAGTGATATTGCCAATAAGCTTATTTCTGCGATTAAGGAGTTTGCCAGTTCCCAAGGGCATAATAGAGTTGTGTTAAGTGTAACTTCACATAATTTGCGAGCAATAAATTTTTATTCTCGACATGTGTGTTTGAACAATAAAGTTGTAAACTTGTGGTCTAATAAAATCAATAAGTTAAAAATTTCATAAAATTAAATTTTTACATTAAAGTCTTAAACTTAGTTCAAGACTTTATTTTTTCATTTAACATTATAGTTATAAACTACAGGGTTTAATTTTTGCTTAGTATTGAAATCCACAAAAACGCAAATAGTTTATGAAAGTATAAAATCTTCGTTCAGCTGTGTTTTGCTCTCCAGGGTATAAATTAATAAACCACTGTTTTAATTGGCTTTGAGATGGAGGAGGTGTTTGACTTTGGGTAAACTGGATGGCAGCGGCGAATACTGGCAAGTTCCGAATAGCTGAATCCATATATTGATCTTGTTGCGACTTATTGAAAGTAACAAAATTTTGCCCAATAGGAGTCAAAATAGTATGGTTATTTCTAATTAACTCGACTAATCCCAGCTTTTCAGCAGCTAATCTATAGTAACGTCCTTGACGTCCATTTGAATCAACCCCGATATAATTTTCCATAGCATCATCAGTATGGTGTCCATTATGTACGGCAAAGGGAACTAACATTACTTTTTCAATATCATCAGCTTGCAGAAAATTACTTGTATCTATAACTGTCACGTCTAATACCCTATGAATAAATATTCTTGAACTTTGTTGTTATCACTGGAGTTGGCATTTTTGTTGCCAATTGAATAACGATAATCTATTGGGATTACCTCTACATGATACTTATATTTTGACATAATCGCCAACATTTCATCTAGTGTGGGTAGACTATTTGATGAATAAGATACTATAAGTATGTCATTACGGAACCGCTTAAATAATAGATCAAAGGCTTCCGTTGCACCTTTACGAGAAGAAAAAGGAGTTGGGTACGATTTAAACTTTTTTGTAACAGTATGTTCTTGTATTTCAACACCTTGCCAATCTCGGGCCAAACCTTCTACAAAATGATATCGGCGAACATATTCATTATCTGATAATGGTGAATAGTAAGGTGGGTCAATGTAAACGAGTTTATTTCCTTGATGCTTTAATGTCATCGCATCTCCGAGGCGAGCTTTATTTTGCTGACCATTATCAAAGACTGAGGCATTAATCATATTTACTGCATCTAAAAATTGATCTCGAAACGACATTGATAAGTCCTTACGCCCATCGTCATAACGATAGCCAACATAGGTAAAAATACCTCGTGGTCGTTTCTTCAAGCAAGCACGCATTAATGCAGACATAGCAATTGCTTTCTTATATGGATTTTTTATAGTTTTAATATTGGCTCTAAGAATATCTATTAATTTATTATCATCATCAGAAAAATATAAGTCTTTAAACTTAGTTTCTACAAATGAATCATTGGGCCCTTTTGATTCAAGTAATGATAAGGTTTCTTCAGAGGTCAAAACAATATTATTATTCTCAATCATTGCTTTAGCAAAAACAGATGCCATAGTCATGTAATCATTACTAATAACGGTTTTACCATATGATTTAAACATATACCCAACAATGCCCGAACCTGAAAATAAATCTACCGCTGTGTCAAACTCAAATTGAGAAGCAACACCCCAGATCTCAGATAATAATTTATTCTTAGAACCCATATAGCGAGTAGGAGGATATAATTTTATTTGTTCAGATAAGCTTTCAGGAACTATACGAATATCAAATCGAGGTTTTGGTGGAATTGTCACAATAACATCTTCCCCAGTGCGTCGTTTACCATTGCATGAAATATAACGTTTAGTTTGAACTACTTCTATTGGGAATTTTCTATATTGTTCATGTACTAAAGGGTGGTTTGAATTTGTTAGGATGATATGACAACCCAATTCATGTAAGCGCTGGACTTCGGCAGCCAATTCTGTGTGATCCTCTTCATAGAATTGCTCTTTGGTATAGCGTTGGAAATCTGCATATTCAGAAATAGGTAAATATGGAGGATCTAAAAATATAAAGTCTCCAGGCTGAGCTTGTTTCCTTAATACGTCTTTATAATCTCCACAAATAATAGTAGTGTCTTTTAGTATTATTGATGCAGCTCTTAAAGCTTCTTCATCTATTATTTTAGGATTTTTATACTTTCCGAAAGGAACATTAAATTGTCCCTTTTTGTTAACCCTATACAGTCCATTAAAACAAGTCCGATTTAAAAATATAGTTCTTGCAGCAGCTTCTACATTAGGTAGTTTTTTCCAATCTTGACTACGAACAGCATAAAAAACTTCTTCTGTATTTTGATACTGCTTTAACTGATCTAAAATTCCATCTACATCATCTGCTACAGATTGATAGAGATTTACTAACTCTGGATTACTGTCTGCAATTATCCCATTGCTTGGCTTTAAAGCAAAAAAGAGGGCTCCACCACCAAAAAAGGGTTCAATATATCGACCATATTTCTTTGGTATTTTAGGGGTAATTTCTGTTAAAAGTTGAGTTTTCCCCCCAGCCCATTTCAATAGAGGGCGGCAATTTATTACTTTCTCTTGATAGAGTATTTCATTTTTTTTAGCTAACACGATGTTACTCCATTGGTAAAACTATTTGTTTACTGCCACCAAATTTTCCTTTAGAGGCACCACCACGTGGTTTCTTTGGTTCTATCTCAATCTCATTAAAAACTGCACGGAAATCCAGTTTGTTATCGGCCATTACAGCCATAAGCGTTGCAATGATTGCTAGATGAGATGGTACAACCCCTTTTTTTGAGCAATTGGTCACAGCATTACTGCTCATCTTTACCAATTCAGCAAACTCTCCTGTCGTAAGACCTGCCTTACCAAGTTGGCGTCGAAATTCAATGTAATCCATACAATTCAATCAACACATGTTTTAATTATTTTAACACATTAAAATATTAAATAAAATAATTAATTTATTTAATTTATAAATAATAAAATGTGTAAAACACATAAATTTATGTGTTTTATTGTGGGCTTAGACAAATATTTATTGGAAAGTGGACAGTTAAATGTTGCTTTAAAATAATATTCTATTAGTCAAAATAGACTTTGTATGGAGTTGTTCTTAAATTGAATACTATTCAAATAGTATGTATACAAATCTAATTTCATATTTTTTAACTTATTTTTATTATTTGATTTTATCTACTTTGACGTGAAGTTCGGTCTCAGAAGTTATTACTTAATTTATAATTTACTCATTTGTTATCAAAAATAATTAGTTTGTTATAAATTCGACTAGCCCAACTTTCTAAATCTTCAATGGCGATTTGTTGTCCATGTTCTTCAAGACGGGGGTGATTAAATCTGACTTGCTGAACTGCTATTTTTTTGATGAAGCTATGCGGCCAATTGAGTGTTTTTTGAATCACAAATTTACGAATTTTTTCATAATCCTCTTCCCAGCAGTTCATATCTTTTATTATTAATAATTGTGTTGAAAGGCGAGTTGCATTATCGGATGTATCAACTTCCAGTAAAATGAAATGCTGGCCTTGATGCAGAAAATGTACTTCAGCAATACAGCGTGGATTATTATCGGACTTTAAATGTTTGGTAAATCCCTCTACTTCAGGTAGAACTTTTAAAGTCAGTGAATATTGAATTCCATACTTTTCTTCAAGTTTATAAAGCATCTTTATAAAAGCTGAGAAGCGATCTAGATATAAATGAGCATCATCGGTCTGATCCTCAGAACCCTCAAAATCACCAGCTTTAACTGTGCCACCAATTCCTGGCTCATCTGCATTCACATCACCAATTAACTCATCAATATACTCTTGGGCATCATCCACGATAACAGCATTTTTTGAGCCAGTTTTATCTGCGACTTTCCCTGTTTCAAACGGGTCATCAAAATCAAGTAAAGTGGTTGGACCATCTACAATAGTAGGCTTATTACTAGGCGTTGCTTCTTCCTCATCATTCAGTTTGGGTTCTGCATGATTCGGCTTTGGTGGTATGGTACTGGTATTACCCGATTTTTTTGAGGCTTTAGAAAATTTATCATGATGAAAATAAACAGGCTTATCAATATGGGTGGAGAGCCCAGAAAAGCCAATGATTTCATCTATCTTAAATGTATTGGTTAACCTGTCGTAATAACCATGTGCCTCGATGTTTACGTCTGTTAAATTGGGTGGAATGAAACTAAAGTTCCATGTTCTTACCGTATTATTAATGCTTTCAAAAGCTTGGCACTGTTGAGCGATGCTTTCATATGAAGCTCTTATATTTTTATTTAGAAGTAGATATGCAAGGAATCGACGAAACCCTGGTTTATTAAAATGAGAAGTTGCAAGTGAACCTTCACATGATGGAAGAACATTAATTAGGTAATGATCAGTCTTGCTCTGAATATCAAAGTGAACCGTACCGGGTTTGTCGGAGAGTCAATATTCTGAGAGACTATCCC
>ERZ808232.46-NODE-46-length-69984-cov-16.720588_pt1 | contig 69984 bp, 60 predicted proteins | sample MGYA00521281_ERZ808232 | MGnify/ENA primary metagenome ERZ808232 (study PRJEB31515, sample SAMN02941833) | indoor metagenome | biome: House; feature: Kitchen Counter; material: surface | place: USA: Illinois | collected 2012-02-13 ... | reverse complement strand
TTATCAAAATTCAACCTGCTTTGTTTCAGCATACTTTTTGAAACACCACCAAAATATTGATACGATGGATTAACAACAGAAGTTCATGGCGGCATACGCCATTTAGAAAATGACGGTTAGTTACTTTTGATGTACCGCCACGTTCATGGCGGCATACGCCATTTAGAAATGTTACATGCCCAATTGGTTGGCGCATGTCATGTTCATGGCGGCATACGCCATTTAGAAATTCTAAGCGAAGGCTAACGCTCACATTCAAAAGTTCATGGCGGCATACGCCATTTAGAAATGTAAAACCGAATCCCAAGCTGAATAGGTTTTGTTCATGGCGGCATACGCCATTTAGAAAGGACATGTGAGCTTCACACCATCCTTCAGGCAGTTCATGGCGGCATACGCCATTTAGAAATTGTTGCGGCTCTCGCATGATGTGGTTTGATCGTTCATGGCGGCATACGCCATTTAGAAAAACTGAAAAGATGTTGAGTGCAGGTTGTTCTTGTTCATGGCGGCATACGCCATTTAGAAATTGATGCTGAAAACTTCACAGCAGGCAATCCAGTTCATGGCGGCATACGCCATTTAGAAATGTAAAGGATGTGAGGAACGTCGTGAGTGGATGTTCATGGCGGCATACGCCATTTAGAAAAACTGACTAGTGATTTGAGGAATGTGCTCACCGTTCATGGCGGCATACGCCATTTAGAAACAAACACAGCATTATTGGGCCTTCAATACGATGTTCATGGCGGCATACGCCATTTAGAAAGATGCAGGCGGAGTCTGCTATGCGACTGGTACGTTCATGGCGGCATACGTCATTTAGAAAAAATAACCACGGTTATGGTAAGTCACTTTTACGTTCATGACAGCATATGTCATTTAGAAAGCGTTCAGGTTGAGGAGATGAAGTGATGTGATGTTTATGACGGTATACGTCACTTAAGCGTTAAGATAAAAAAACAAATGATCACTGCTTAGTATTCTTTATCTTTAAATTTTAAAGAAGAAAATATATTCTGAGCTCAAGATATTTAGTGGTGAAATTTTTATGCGCGGTTTATACCTCATTACCAATGATGACCCAATCCAATTATTATTAGAAAAATTAGACGCCGCACTCGTAACCCGTCAAATCGCAATTTTACAGTACCGCCGTAAAAAAGTAGACAAAGCCGACCAGCCTGCTGAAGTTGAACAGATCAAACAATTATGTGAAAAATATCAGGTTCCTTTTGTCATTAATGATGACCTAAAACTGGCTGCTCAGTTTGGTTTAGGTGTACATTTAGGTCAAAGTGATGGTGAAATCACCGATGCAAAATCGCAGTTACCAGAAGGTGTCATTATTGGCCGTACTTGCTTAAACTCATTAGAACTTGCTCAAAAAGCAATTGCCGATGGCGCAACTTATGTTGCCTTTGGTGCGGTTTATGCAACTGCCACTAAACCGGAAGCTGGCAATGTAGGTATAGAAGTGATTAAGCAAGCAGCAGCTCAATATGATTTACCTATTTGTGCAATTGGTGGTTTGACTGTTGAAAATTCAAAACCCGTGATTGAGGCTGGAGCTGACCTCTGTGCAGTCATTAGTGATATATTAGGTCGATCAACTGCTGAAATTCCTGCCCGTGTACAAGCGTGGGCACAATTATTTTCTTAAGCTTTCAAAATTATTTTTTAGATATTTAAGACGAGCATTTCCATGAGTTTATCTCCAAAGCAAGAACAGTTATTTAAACAAGCCAGCAAACACATTCCAGGTGGTGTGAACTCTCCGGTACGTGCCTTTAATGGCGTTGGAGGCACACCGGTTTTCATTGAGAAAGCCAAAGGTGCGTATTTGTGGGATGTAGATGGCAAGCGCTATGTAGATTATGTTGGCTCTTGGGGACCAATGATTTTGGGCCATGCTCATCCGGATATTATTAAGGCTGTGCAAACAGCAGCAGAAGATGGCTTAAGTTTTGGTGCACCAACCGTACATGAAACAACATTGGCAGATATTATCTGTGAAATCATGCCATCTATTGAATTGGTACGTATGACCAACTCTGGTACAGAAGCGACCATGACTGCTATTCGTTTAGCACGTGGTTATACTGGCCGTGACAAGATCGTGAAGTTTGAAGGTTGTTATCACGGACACTCTGACTCATTGTTAGTAAAAGCAGGTTCTGGTTTATTAACTAAAGGTGAGGGCGAACCAACATCAAAAGGTGTACCAGCTGACTTCGCTAAACACACTTTAACGCTGCCATATAATGATATTCCAGCATTAAAAGAATGCTTTGCTAAATTTGGTCATGAAATTGCAGGCGTCATTATTGAACCTGTCGCAGGTAACATGAATATGGTGAAACCAATTGAAGGTTTCTTACAAGCGATTCGTGATGTGTGTGATGAATACAAATCTGTATTTATTATTGACGAAGTAATGACAGGTTTCCGCGTTGCATTAGGCGGTGCTCAGTCAGTTTATAACGTTAAACCTGACTTAACGACTTTAGGTAAAATTATTGGTGCTGGTTTACCTGTAGGTGCCTTTGGCGGTAAGCGTGAAATCATGGAGTGCATCGCACCTTTAGGGGGTGTATACCAAGCGGGGACTTTATCTGGTAACCCACTTGCTATGCGCGCTGGTATCGAAATGTTTAAACATTTACGTCAACCGGACTTTTACAGCAAATTATCTGCTCAACTTGAAAAGTTACTTGCAGGTTTACAAGCAGCAGCAGATGAAGCGGGTATTCCATTTAAAACTCAGCAAGCTGGCGCAATGTTTGGGCTTTACTTTACCGATCAAGAAGACATCACAAGCTTTGACTCTATGTTGGCATGTGATATTGAAGCTTTCAAAAAGTTCTTCCATGGCATGTTAAAACGTGGCGTAAACTTGGCACCGTCAGCATTTGAAGCAGGCTTTATTTCATCTGCTCATTCTGATGAAGATATTGAGTTTACCATTCAGGCTGCAAAAGAAACCTTCGCCGAAATGAAGTAAGCAAAAAAGCCCGTTTTAAACGGGCTTTTTAATTTGAGCTATTTTATATTTGTAGAGAACAATGTTTTATCCCTTACCTCGAAAAATCCAGTTAGCCGCAAGTACTTCAAATTGGCCTATTGAATCTACGCGAAGCATATTGCTCCTAGTCGGGCTAGATGATCTTGAAAATATATCTGATTGGGTGCATCAGCCATTAGCCGATCATTTAGAAATGCTAAGCAAAAGAGCGCAAGCACTCGAAATTCCGGTCATGATGATTCAGTCATCTCAACTTCAACAGGCCATGTTACAGCTTGGGCAGCACTTGTCATCAAACACTCAGGCACAGGTGATTATGGCGGGGAATTTATCACCGCTATTTAAGCAAGTCATGCAGCTTGTTTTATCCATTACCGATTATGTAGCTGCTGTAAATGATGCAATCTTGGCGAGTAGTTTAGAGCAGCATATACAATGGATTGAAAAAATCAGTTTTGACCATATTCAACATATAAACACGCAGACTTTAATGCGCTTATGGTCTTTAAGTGCACCGTCGTCACAGGTGTTGTCTGATAAAGGAATTTTATTGGCAGTTGCTGAACAAGTAGGGCGACATCCAATGGAAATTCATCCCGAAATAGATTTAAGAAACTATGGTCTAGACGCTTTGGGAGTCAATTATTTGGTGGAATTATGGCGTGCTAATGGTGCGAGCCTAACTGTTGATGAGTTGATGCAAACTCCTACATTGCAACATATTATGCAGTTATTGAAGCGCTAATCGGCTTTAGTCGTAATGTGATTCATAATATTTGCAAATTCTGTCGTTAATTTACCCGAACGGCATTGTAATTCGGACGTAAGCTTTTTATTATTGCCCGCTTGTTTTTCATCTTACCTTGGGAATACAACTTTGAGTGATTTTCTAAGTGAACATCTGATCTATCGTGATGATGATTTTATGGTGATTCATAAACCTTCGGACATCTTGAGTGTGCCAGGGAAAGGTGATTTACATGACAGCGTTTTGACAAGACTGGTGGCAATTGAACCACGAACTTTGCTCATTCACCGCCTTGATCGTGATACTTCGGGTATTTTGGTTTTTGGGTTATCTAAGCGTGGACAGAGTGCGATTGCACGCCAATTTCAAGACCGTCAAACTTCGAAAATATATGAAGCGCTAGTTGCTGGTCATTTAGAGGGTGAAGGGACAGTGGATATCCCTGTCGTCTATGATCCGAGTCGACCACCTTTACATATTGTCGATGCTTCTCATAACAAACCTGCTTTAACACATTGGCAGGCAATTGAACATTTCCAGATTCAAGGACAACCGGTTACGCGTGTCAAATTAACACCGATTACCGGTCGTTCTCATCAACTCCGTGTACACATGCAATATCTGGGACACCCGATTGTAGGTGATACATTGTATGCAACACTGGAACAATTACTTGTTCCTCGTCTGTGCTTGCATGCTAAACAGTTAAGCTTTAATCATCCTGTCACAGGGGAATCATTAACTTTTAACTGTCCTGTACCGTTTTAATGTAAAAACTTTCGATGAGTAATTTTTGTAGCAAAACAATTTAATTAGTTTTTGCTGCAAAATTTTGCTTTAAAGACTACATAAAAAGATGCAAAAATAAGCTACTTTGCATCGTACAATATGTAGTGCGAACTTGAGAAAAAGGTGGAAAAATTGCAGCAGTATGCTATTGGTCAACGTTGGCTATCAGATACAGAGACTGAGCTCGGTTTAGGCGTTCTTATTGATGTAGATGAAAGATCTGTCAGCATTTTATTCCCCAAGAGCGATGAAACGCGTGTTTATGCACGCAATAATGCACCGCTTTCTCGTATCATCTTTAATGTAAATGATGAAGTTCAAGACCAAGAAGGCAATAAGTGGAATGTCGAGTCTATTGAAGACCGTCATGGTGTTTTGCGTTATAACGTGGTCCGTACTTTAGAAAATGGCGAGCAAGAACGTAAAGCGCTAAACGAAACACGTATTGGTGCACAAATTCAATTATCAAAACCTTTAGATCGTTTGCTCGCAAGCCAGATTGATTATAAAGAGTGGTATGACCTACGCATTGAAGCAATGCTGATGCAGGCGCAAATGCAAACCAGCCCATTACGCGGCTTGGTTGGGGCGCGTGTAGGTTTAATTCCGCATCAGCTTTATATTGCACATGAAGTCGGTAAACGTTTCGCACCACGTGTTTTACTTGCTGATGAAGTAGGTTTAGGTAAAACAATTGAAGCTGGTTTAATTATCCACCAACAGCTTAAAACCGGCCGTTCTGAACGTATCCTGATTTTAGTCCCTGATTCTCTTCAGTATCAGTGGATGATTGAAATGCGTCGCCGTTTCAATTTGCAATTTTCTCTGTTTGATTTAACCCGTACCGCATCTATTAAAGAACATGATCCAGAACTTAACCCGTTCTTAACTGAGCAATGCATTATTGCCAGCGTCGACTTGATGGTGGACCATGACGATTTGCGTGAGCAAGCATTAGAAGCTGGTTTCGATTTACTCGTCGTCGACGAAGCACATCACTTGATGTGGAGCGAAGAAGAGGGTGGTAACGATCGTTACGACTTGGTTGAAGAGCTTGCTGAAAATACGGCAGGTGTATTGTTGCTTACTGCAACGCCTGAACAGCTGGGTGTAGAAAGCCACTTTGCGCGCTTACGTTTGTTAGATCCACAGCGCTTTAGTAGTTTAGAGCGTTTCTTGGATGAAGAAGCTCAATATCAGCAAACTGCGCAAGTTGCAGAAGTGCTTATGTCAGATGAACCTTTAACTCAAGAGCATTTAACTGCTTTAGAAGGTTTGTTGGGGCATTCAATTGAAGACCAACCTGAGCAACGTTTCAGAGCGATTCATGAGTTGTTAGACCGTCACGGTACAGGTCGTATTTTATTCCGTAATACGCGTGAAGCGATTCAAGGCTTCCCTGGCCGTGATTGCCAACCTGCGCCTTTACCTGCGCCAGCAGATTGGTCAAAAGACGGTAAATTACGCGAACAAATGTGGCCAGAAGAAGCACAAATTGATGGCTCATGGATGCAAAATGATCCGCGTGTACCGTGGTTAATGGAAATTCTACGTAAAGAACTTAAGCATAAAAAAGTTCTTTTAATTGCCCGTAGTGGTCCTGTTGTCGAGTCTTTAGAAAGTGCGCTTCGTTTGCATGCAGGTATTCGTACAGCCATGTTCCATGAAGGTATGAGTTTGCTTGAGCGTGACCAAGCGGCTGCTTACTTTGCAGAAGAAAGCTACGGTGCTCAAATCTTACTTTGTTCAGAAATTGGTTCAGAAGGCCGTAACTTCCAGTTTGCGAGTGATTTAATTTTATTTGATTTGCCTGCAAACCCTGACGTTTTAGAACAACGTATTGGTCGTTTAGACCGTATTGGTCAAGAAAACCGTATCCAGATTCATGTACCGTATTTAATGGGCACCGCTCAAGAGCGTATGTTCCGTTGGTACAATGAAGCATTGAATATTTTCAGCAATATTTCTCCAACAGCTCAAACGCTACAAGAGAACTTTATTGTTGAATTAAAAGATTGCTTGCTTGCCGACCAAGGTCAAACATTTGAGGATTTACTCGAAGAAGTTAATGTTCAACGCCAAGCTTTAGAAGCAGAGTTACAAGCTGGTCGAGACCGTTTGCTTGAGTACAACTCATGTCGTCCTATCGTTGCACAAGAAATTGTTCAAGCGTTAGAAGACTATGATGACAACACAACGCTACCTATGTTTGTGAAGCGTTTCATGTCTTCAACTAATATTGACTTTGATGAGCAAAGTAACGGTACAGTCATTATTCGTCCAACCGACCAGATGCAAGTGCAAGGTTTGGCATTAGACGAAGAAGGTATGACTGCGACTTTCTATCGTGACCAAGCGCAAATGCGTGAAGACGCTCAGTATCTAACTTTAGAACATCCATTTATTGAAAGTGTCATGGAAATGATCCGCACACAATCATTTGGTAGTACCAATGTTGCTGTGCTTAAGTCCAATGCATTAAAGCAAGGTTCGGTTTTACTTGAAGTCTGGTTTAAAGTTGATGTGGTGGCACCAAAATCCTTGAACTTGCCATCAAGCTTACCAAAACAACTTATTCGCGTATTGTTAAGTGAGAATGGTCAGGACTTATCTGAAAAGATTGATCCAACCATTTTAAAACCTTATTTGCATCACTTAGATGGCAATAGTTGCCGCCAAGTGGTTAAAGCCCGCCGTGAAGTGATTGAAGAGCGTTATAAACAAGCGCTTGATATTGCTAAAGAAGGTTTACCTCAGCTTCAACAGCAGGCAAAAGAGCATTATGGTAATAAATGGCAATATGAGATTGATCGTTTAACTTACTTAAAACAGTTCAACCCGAGCATTCGCCAAGATGAAATTGAGCGCTTACAGAAGTTGCAAAAAGAAGGTTTAAGCTTGCTTGATGGCTTAACCGTAACACCTGAAGCGATTCAAGTGCTTGTAGTAGTTAAACCATAAGCAATGAGTAATAAAAAAGCGCCACACAGGCGCTTTTTTATTGAGTAAATTTTGGTTAAATCAATCTGGCATCTTTTAATTCTAGTTTTAAATAAGCATAGAAAATCGGTGCTGCAATTAAGCCACTTAAGCCAAAGATTGACTCGAAAATTAACATAGCCAATAAAATTTCCCATGCATTGGCATTAATTTTATGACCAATAATTTTGGCATTAATAAAGTATTCTAACTTGTGAACTAATACGAGGTAGAGTAGCGCAACACCTGCTAGACCGAGTGAAATTGTAAGAGCCGCAATAAAAGTTAAAGTATTTGAAATTAAATTCCCTAAAATTGGAATTAAGCCAAACATAAAGGTAAGAATGGTTAAGGTTTTGGCGAAAGGTAGGTGAACACCCCAGATCGGCAATAGTACAAAAGCAAATAATATAAAGAGCAGCGTATTAATCGCTGAAATTTTAATTTGTGCAAAAACTACATTTCTAAAAGAAATTGATAATTTTTGAATACGTTGAATCAGTAAGGATTTGAAAACAGGTTGGGGGGTACGTCGGTGAAAGCCGTGAATAGCAACCAATATACCGATAATAAGACCCATCACCATAGTCACTAGATTATGCAAAATATCGGAACTGGCATTTTTTAATGTAGTCACGTTATCTTTCATAAACGCGAATATTTCATCTTTCAGTTCTGTAACGCTATCTGGAATATAGCCCGGTAAATATTTCCCAATCTCCGCTTGTAGGTGCAGTAGTGTTTGGTCGACTTTACCGTTAATACTATGTAAACCGACTCCTTTTAAATCATAAACTACAAAGCTAATTAAACTTGTAATGAAAAAAGCAAGAAGAGAAATAGTAATAATACTTAATAAAATACTAATAAAAATGCGGGCTCTTTGACCATCAATATAACGTTCAACAATAGAGCTTAAACTAATAATAATTTCATAAATGAGAAAGCCTGCAAAAAAACTTGCTAAGAGATGCAAGGGGATAACCGAAAGCAAAAAAATGCCCATCAGAATATAGCTTGCAATCAGGCTTTGACGATTACTCAAACTTTGCATGTGAATCCCTGAATAACGTGGGGAAGTATTGATATGTATTGCTAGAATTATTTACTTATACTCTTGCATCTAAGCTGCTTCAATCTATGGTTTATATTTTTATTAATCAGCAGGCACAGGTGTATAAAAAATGGCTTGTAAAATCACAAACCATTTTATGTGGAATCTATCTTATTTTTGCTTCGTCTAGATGACGGGCACCTTCTAAAATCATTCTGATCATAATCATTGTTTGTTCTGCGACTTCCGCACGCTGATCAATAGGAAGGTCAATCACTTTGGCACCCATGTGAAACACAAGTTGTGTAATTGCTTTTGCAACAAGTTCAGGGTGGTATAGATGATTGTTATTGAGGCGTTCTAAGCGAATTAAGTCTTCTTGTAGCTCTTGCTGAAAGAAGTTGAGCTGTCGATCTACAGCAGCTTTATAAGAAGCAGAACCTGTAAAACCTTCTCGCAACAATAAACTTAAATTACCTTCATCAGCATCCAGCTGTTGCAGAAAAATTTCTACAGAACTACGAATAATGCTGTCTTGCAAAGATGCACGAAGGCGAGCTTGACGAATAATTTTACGTAATACGATACCGGCACGGTCAATGAGTGAAATAGCTAATTCATCAATGTCTTTAAAGTGACGATAAAAACTGTTTGGGGCAATACCAGCTTCTCTTGCAACTTCTCGTAAGCTGAGTGAGGCAATACTTTTTTGTGGACCAATCAGGTTAAGAGCTGCCTGAAAAAGTTCTTCTTTCGTAATCGTCGCTTTTCTTCCAACAGAACGCGTTACTGTTTTTATTTCAATGACATCTTGTGATGAGGTTGTGTCATTTGGGCTCTGAGAAAGTGAGGTTTGGGTCATGTTTTTCAATATATTCTTAAACTGTCTGGATTATAGCGTTAGACAGGGAACTTGTGAAATTGTAATTAAAAGTACGAGTGTATATACAAATATATATACATGTGTATAATAATTAAAAAAGAGCGACAGAGCCTCAGTTATGCAAGCAATCGAAAAGAGAAATTCTCTATTCAATTCATTAACACAAGCTGTATTTGACAAAAATATGGCGAACTTCTGGCTACAAAAAATAAATCCTTTATGGTCTGTGCAGCATGGACTAGTTCAAATTGTAAAAAAAGAATTCGTAGCTCATGACACTGTGAGCCTGACATTAAAATGCAACCGCTTAGTGAAAATGGGCGCGGCAGGTCAACATCATCGAGTGATTGTTGAAATTGCGGGCCGTCGTTATGAACGTACTTATAGCTTGACGCAAATTGATGCAGAGCACTTACGTTTAACAGTTAAAAAAGTTGCTGATGGTATTGTCAGTAACTGGTTTATTGCAGAAAGCAAAATTGGTGATGTTTTTGAGCTTGGGCAGCCTTATGGTGACATGCAACAAAACATTCAGACACCGAAATTAATTATGTTAGCTGCTGGTAGTGGTATTACACCAATGTTGAGCTTAATCACAGCAATTAAGCAAAGCCAACAGTTAGAAAAAACGCAGGTTCAGCTTTTATATTGGGTCAAACAGCGTTCTGATGCTGCTTTTACAGAGTACTTTGAACAAGTGGCTGAACAAAACCCAAACTTTAGCTATCAGGTGTTTTACACACAAGAAACACCAAATGATGAACGTTTAAATGCCGAACATCTTGCACTGGTTGATGGTATTGAAAACAGCACAGTTTATGCATGTGGTCCATCGGGCTTTGTTTCAACTGTTGAACAGCTTTTTGAAAAAGCACCAACAGTAGTTACTGAAGCATTTAGTTTAACTAATGAAAGTTCTGCGGATGACATTGGTTATGTGAATGTCACATTAACCCAGTCTAATAAAGTGATTGCAATTCCTAAAGGCCAATCCATTTTGGTCAGCCTTGAGCATGAAGGCCTTAAGCCGACACATGGCTGTCGTATGGGAATTTGTAATAAATGTGTTTGTAGTAAAACGCAAGGTTCTACACGTAATTTACTAAACGGTAGCCAAAATACGGAACCAAGCCAATTACTTAAAATTTGTGTGAACTCAGCACAATCCGATCTAGTTATTGATCTTTAAGAGAGAACTCTTATGAATATGCCAGTGAAAGTCGAATATTTTAAAAATCCTAAAAATCGAGATTTGACTCCAGCAGAACTTGAAGCATTTGCAAAAGAGCTTGATCAGATCAAACAAGAAGTATTGGATGATTTGGGTGAAAAAGACGCTAAATATATCCGCCGTGTCTATGCTGCTATTCGTTATAGTAGCTTTTTAGGCCGGGCTTGTTTATTTGCAGGTTGGTTCCCGCCAGCGTGGATTTTAGGTACGGGTTTATTAGGTTTCTCTAAAATTATGGAGAACATGGAGCTCGGCCATAATGTTATGCACGGTCAATATGACTGGATGAATGACCCGAAATTTAATGGTCAAACTTATGAATGGGATACTGTAGGTACCTCTGATAACTGGCGTCAAACCCATAACTATAAACATCATACTTATACCAATATTAAAGGTATTGATGATGACATTGGTTATGGCTTACTTCGCTTATTCCCTGAGCAACGTTGGAAGCCAGGGTTCTTATTGCAGCCTATTTACAGTATTCCATTTTGCTTATTGTTCCAGTGGGGCGTAGCAATTCAGAATCTTGAAATTGGGCGTGTACTTTACAAGCGTAAAACTAAGGCACAATTTTTAGAAGAGTTAAAACCGGTTAATAAAAAGATTGGCAAGCAACTCTTTAAAGATTATGTTTTCTTCCCACTTATTGCAGGGCCGGCAGCACTACCAGTATTTACAGGTAACTTAGTTGCAAATGGTCTTCGTAATATCTGGACCTTTAGTATTATTTTCTGTGGTCATTTCACGAAAGATGCTGAAGTGTTTCCAAAATCTGTTTTACAAGAAGAAAGTCGTGGACACTGGTATATGCGCCAAATTCGTGGTTCTTCTAACTTAACAGGTTCAGAAGCATTCCATATTTTGTCTGGTCACTTAAGTCATCAAATTGAACATCACTTATTCCCAGATATTCCTGCTCGTCGTTATCGCCAAATGGCTCCAAAAGTTGAGGCGGTTTGTAAGAAATATGGCTTGAACTATAACAATGCCAGCTTTGTTAAGCAGTTTGGACAAGTGGTTGGGCGTATTGTGAAATATGCGTTCCCATTTAAAAAATAAGATAAAAGAGCCCTGAGAATTCAGGGCTTTTTTTATTTCTTTTTAGAAATCCACATGGTAATTGTGGCATGAAATACTTTATCTTTGTGAGTGTTGTAAATATCTACGTTGACTAAATATTCTCCAGCTTTTTCCCAGTTATAATCAGCTTCCACTGGTGTAGCAATTGCAATTAAGTCTGTTTCAGCTTTTTTTAAATATTCAACAGTCATTCCTTTTGGAATCCAGCGATGGGTAGATGGGACAGTAACTTCTGTCATTGTTCCACCCGCCAGTTCAGCCATATTACACATCGCAATCGCATGGACTGTTCCAATGTGGTTAAGCACAGAACGCTTCTTCTTAATAGAAATTTCGCAATAATTCGGTTTTAACTCAATAAAAAGAGGGGAAATACTGCCGAAATAAGGTGCTTTTAAGCACAGCATACGAGAGAAAGTCCACTTGCCTTTAGGAAAAGCAGTTACTTTATTCCAGAGCTCTAATGTGGTTGCCATAATTTGACTTCCTTTAATTTTAAAAATATAGAATATTATTCTGTTTAAGAATATAGTTCTGTTTACAAATATGCGTCAAGTCATTCAAAATATCTCCGATGACTGGTCAGAGAATACAAAATGGTATCTGCTCAAAATTTATTAGAACGCTTATATCCTGGAAGAAGAGCTGCTTTAAAACGACAAATATTATTAGATGCTTTAGATTGTTTTTTAGAGCAGGGCATTGAAACGACTAGTATTGAAATGATTCGTGCCAAATCAGAAAGTAGCGTTGGGGCGATTTATCATCATTTTAAAAATAAAGAGGGTATAGTTGCGGCCTTATTTTTTTCAGCTTTAGATGATCAAACAGCTCTGAGAGATGAATATTTAAAACAGTCCAAAACATTAAAAGATGTTGTAGAAGCTCTAATTTATAGTTATGTGGACTGGGTAAGTGAGCAACCGGAATTTGCAAAATTCTTAATTACTGCGCGTTTTAACATTATAGAGGGGGAGGAACAGCAACAACTTACACAAAAAAATAAGAGTAGAAACCAAAAGATATTTAGCTTGATTTCAAACTTTGAAGAATTTAAAGCATTTAGTTTAATTCCACATGAACTTTTGCTTTCATTAGTGATTGGTTCTACAGAGAGCTATTGTCGTGCGTGGTTATCACAACGTGTAAAAGCTGACCCCAAAGACTATAGAGAAATTCTGGCAAAAGCAGCTTGGAATTCATTACAGGATTTGCGTTTAGAACATTAATAGCGAGCAATAAAAAAACCGCATGAAGAATGCGGTTTTAGATTGAAAAATGAATTATTTAAACTGGATTGAACCGTTTGCATTTACAGTAATTTTAGACTCACCAGCAGCCATATCTTGAGCTGGTGCCGCTTCAGCAGCAGCGAACTTAGCTAGGCTGGCACGCATTACAGGTTGAGGAAAATAATTATTCGTGTTCAGGTTTAGAGTGACCAAAGAATATTGGCTTTTATTCCATGCTTGAGTCAACATTTGCGCACGCTGTTGAAAGTTTTTAGACGCTTCTACCATCAATTCATTCTCAACTTTTTTACGTTGCTCATCTGAAACGCTAAAATTAATGGATTGAGTTTGAAAGCTTTGTTGTAACTCATTAATTAATTGGCTAGCAGCTTTGAAATCTTTACTTTCTAGACGAATTTCCGCGCGGCCACGCCATTCTTTTAATTTATTACTGTCATTGTCATAAATTGGATAAGTGCTTTGAGCACCAGTTTCCACTTTCACTTGTGGATATTTACGCGAAGTCGCGAGTGCTTGGTTCATTAACTGGTTAATTTGATTTGAAAGCTCTGCAGGCTGCTTATTGCTTTTTTCAATATATAAAGTTGCATGCATTTCATCGTTTGAAACTTGGCGAGAAGCTTCTGCTTGAACATTTACAATATTGTAGTGAAGGGCATTATCATCTTGGGCAAAAACCATAGGGCTGAGTACCGTACCAAGGAGAAGAGTAGATATTGCTAAAGTACGCATAAATTTATCCTTTAAAAATTAATATAAATTTAATTTTTTTCATTAAGAAATGTTAAACATAAGTTATGCATAACTTTTGCAGATTTTGTGGGGTATTTGTAATATTTAAATCAAGTTTTTTAATTTTTGGCAAGAATAAAATTCTTTAAAAATAAAAAACTTAGAATTAAATTGTTTCAATGTAACTTAAAAAATCACACGAATATAAAAAAAGAATATTTTCTTTAGGTTGTCACATAGTATGATGATAATTCATCATAACTATTGGGATAATACAATTTTTCAATAAGATTAGATGAGTAAAGTACACAAAAGACGTTTTTTTTCTTGCAAAATTAGGTATCATCGCGCTCCTAGTTACAAGATATAAAATATGTGTCTTCGCTAGTTCTATAAAGCACCGAGTCAAAGGACCAAAAGTCACCAGACTTATTTCTTTCTACCCTTATCAGAGATGGTAATCCGATATGAGCGTTACTTCTGTCAACCCTGCCACTAATGCTACCAACGAATATTATTTGACTCGCCAAAGTCAAATGGAATCGAATGTTCGTAGCTATCCACGTAAATTACCGTTAGCGATAGCGAAAGCACAAGGTTGCTGGGTTACTGATGTTGAAGGTACACAGTACCTTGATTGTTTAGCTGGGGCAGGTACATTGGCTTTAGGTCATAATCATCCTGCGGTGATTCAAAGTATTCAAGACACATTGGCAAGTGGTTTGCCATTGCATACTTTAGACTTAACCACACCTTTAAAAGATGCGTTTACTGAAGCGTTGTTAGCATATTTACCAGGTGGTAAAGAAGAATATTGCTTACAGTTCTGTGGTCCTTCTGGTGCAGATGCGACTGAGGCAGCAATTAAACTTGCTAAAACTTACACTGGCCGTAGCTCAGTGATCAGTTTCTCTGGTGGTTACCATGGTATGACTCATGGTTCACTTGCAATGACTGGTAACTTAAGTGCAAAAAATGCAGTGAATGGCTTAATGCCAGGCGTACAATTCATGCCATATCCGCATGAATATCGCTGCCCACTTGGTTTAGGTGGTGAAGCTGGTGTTGACGCTTTAACTTACTATTTCGAAAACTTTATTGAAGATGTTGAAAGCGGTGTAACTAAGCCTGCTGCTGTTATTCTTGAAGCAATTCAAGGTGAAGGCGGTGTTGTTACAGCTCCAGTAAAATGGTTGCAAAAAATCCGTGAAGTGACTGAAAAGCACAACATCGTTTTAATCTTAGACGAAGTTCAAGCAGGCTTTGCTCGTTCAGGCAAAATGTTTGCATTTGAACATGCCGGTATTGAACCTGATGTCGTTGTAATGTCTAAAGCAGTAGGTGGTGGTTTACCACTTGCAGTATTAGGTATTAAGCGTAAATTTGATGCTTGGCAGCCTGCTGGCCACACTGGTACTTTCCGTGGTAACCAACTTGCTATGGGTACAGGTCTTGTTGTATTAGAAACGATCAAGGAACAAAACCTTGCTCAAAATGCACAAGAGCGTGGTGAATTCTTACAAGCTGAATTGAAAAAATTAGCTACTGAATTTCCATGTATCGGTAACGTACGTGGCCGCGGTTTAATGATTGGTGTTGAAATCGTTGACGAGCGTAAACCTGCTGACCGTATCGGTTCTCACCCTGCTGACTCTCAGTTAGCGGCTGCGATCCAGACCGCTTGCTTTAACAACAAGTTATTGCTTGAAAAAGGTGGTCGTAACGGTACAGTAATACGTTTACTTTGCCCACTCATCATTACTCAAGAAGAGTGTGTAGAAGTAATTGCTCGCTTTAAGAAAGCAGTTGCAGAAGCATTGGTTGCAGTGCGAGGCGCGTAAGTATGGTGGATTTTGCAGAACATCGTAAAGCGTTACTCTGCAATGATGCACAATCCATTGCTGACTATGAGTCAGCAATGGGCGAAGCGGTAAAAGCCGTTTCAGCATGGTTGCAAAATGAAAAAATGTACACAGGCGGTAGCATTAAAGAGTTGCGTTCAGCAATTTCTTTCCAACCTTCAAAAGAAGGTATGGGTGTACAACAATCTCTTCAACGTATGATTGAGCTTTTCTTGAATAAAAGCTTGAAAGTACACCATCCACACTCATTAGCACATTTACACTGCCCAACCATGGTGATGAGCCAGATCGCGGAAGTGTTAATCAATGCAACTAACCAGTCTATGGACTCATGGGATCAAAGCCCGGCAGGTTCATTAATGGAAGTGCAGCTTATTGATTGGTTGCGTCAAAAAGTAGGTTACGGTTCTGGTCAGGCAGGTGTGTTCACTTCTGGCGGTACTCAATCTAACTTGATGGGTGTATTGCTTGCTCGTGACTGGTGCATTGCGAAAAACTGGAAAGACGAAAATGGTAACCCATGGTCTGTACAGCGTGATGGTATTCCAGCTGAAGCAATGAAAAACGTCAAAGTCATTTGTTCTGAAAATGCGCATTTCTCTGTGCAAAAGAACATGGCAATGATGGGCATGGGCTTCCAGTCAGTTGTGACTGTTCCTGTGAATGAAAATGCACAGATGGATGTTGATGCTCTTGAAAAAACAATGGCGCATCTTCAAGCTGAAGGTAAAGTTGTTGCTTGTGTCGTTGCGACAGCAGGTACAACTGATGCTGGTGCAATTGATCCATTGAAAAAAATCCGTGAAATTACTAATAAGTATGGTTCATGGATGCATATCGATGCTGCATGGGGCGGTGCACTGATCTTGTCAAATGACTATCGTGCAATGCTTGATGGTATTGAGTTGTCTGACTCGATTACCCTCGACTTCCATAAGCATTATTTCCAAAGCATTAGCTGTGGCGCGTTCTTGTTGAAAGATGAAGCGAACTATCGTTTCATGCACTACGAAGCTGAGTACTTGAACTCTGCTTATGATGAAGAGCATGGCGTACCTAACCTTGTGTCTAAATCATTACAAACGACTCGTCGTTTTGATGCTTTAAAATTGTGGATGACCATTGAATCACTCGGCGAAGAGCTATATGGTTCAATGATTGACCATGGTGTAAAACTGACTAGTGAAGTTGCAGATTACATCAAGGCAACTGATGGTTTAGAGCTTTTAGTTGAACCACAATTTGCTTCGGTATTGTTCCGTGTTGTTCCGGAAGGTTACCCAGTTGAGTTTATCGATAGCTTGAACCAAAACGTAGCAGATGAATTGTTTGCACGTGGTGAAGCAAATATCGGTGTAACAAAAGTTGGTAATGTACAGTCATTGAAGATGACAACATTAAGCCCTGTAGTAACTGTCGACAACGTTAAGAACCTTTTAGCTCAAGTATTGGCTGAAGCTGAACGCATTAAAGATGCGATTGCTTCTGGTAACTACGTACCACCAATCGACTAATTGAGTTGATACCCCAAAAAGCTCGGTTTATTGCCGGGCTTTTTTATTACATATTATTTTTATTAAAAGTGTGTATCAGAAGAAGGGTATATGCACAAAACATGCATATTTTCAAAAAACAAAAATAATTATGCATGATTTATGGGGAGCAAATTTCTTATTGTATTGGTATGTTCCCGATTTTTTTGGTCGCATTGATATATCAATACGGCACTTGCTTTAAACCATACTACATAAAGTAAGAAGTCGTAATTACAATTAAGACAAGGAAGAAGAAATGCAACAAGCGAATATGCTTAATGAATTTAAACTTATTATTGGCGGTCAACTTTGTTCAGGTGAACAAGGTGAACTGGAAATTATTAACCCTGCTACAGGCTTAACTGCTGCACGTTGTGCAAAAGCATCAGTTGCACAAGTGAATCAAGCTGTTAGTGCAGCTAAACAGGCTTCTAAAGCTTGGCAGCTTGTCTCGCATGATGAGCGTAAAACAATTTTAAACAAGATTGCAGACGGTATTGAAAAGCACGCTGAAATGCTTGCAGAGCTAGTGGTGCTTGAACAAGGTAAACCACTCGCACTGGCACAAATGGAAGTGCAGGGTGCAATTGGCTGGACGCGTTATGCGGCTTCTATGGATTTGCCGGTAGAAGTAATTGAAGACAGTGAAACTAAGCGTATTGAGCGCCATCGCCAACCACTGGGTGTAGTGGCTTCAATTACGCCATGGAACTGGCCACTCATGATTGCAGTTTGGCATATCATGCCTGCTTTACGTGCAGGTAACGTTGTCATTAGCAAACCTTCTGAATACACACCATTATCGACTTTACGTTTATGTGAAATCATTCAGCAAGAAGTTCCGGCAGGTGTAATCTCAATTGTGGTTGGTGCTGGTGAGATTGGTGAAGCATTATCTTCTCATCCAGATGTGCAAAAAGTCGTGTTTACGGGATCAACTCGAACAGGGCAGCACATTATGGCTGGTGCAGCTCAGCAGCTAAAACACTTAACTTTAGAGCTTGGCGGTAATGATGCTGGTATTGTATTACCAGATGCAAATATCGATGAAATTGCAGCTAAGATTTTTAATATGGCGTTCTTGAATGCTGGTCAAACATGTGCGGCGTTGAAGCGTTTATATGTGCATGAAAGCCAATATGAAGCTTTATCTCAAAAGTTAGCTGATATTGCCAACGCTCAAGTTGTGGGGGATGGTATGGCATCTTCTACAACATTTGGACCAGTACAAAACCAAATGCAATATAACAAGGTAAAAGCTCTTATTGCTGAAGCGATTGCACAAGGTGCAAAAGCACTTTCTGGACAACAACAGCTACCAGAGCAGGGCTACTTTATTGCACCAACTATTTTGACTGAAGTTTCTGATTCTTGCCGTGTGGTGCAAGAAGAGCAATTTGGTCCAGTGTTGCCTGTTTTAAAATATACCGATATCAACGATGCTATTGCTCGTGCTAATGACAGTGAGTTTGGTTTGGGTGGTTCAATCTGGTCTTCTGATCATAAAGCCGCACAGACCTATGCTACACAGCTTCAATGTGGAACAGTTTGGATTAATACCCATGCAGAAGTACTGCCTCATGCACCTTTCGGAGGCTGGAAAATGTCTGGCTTAGGCGCTGAGTTTGGTTTGGAAGGTTTGCTTGAAAATACGATCGGGCAAACGGTTCACATCAGTAAAGTCTAAAGATTAGTTTTAAGGCGGATTTAGTATCCGCCTTTTTATTTTCACTTTTAAGAGTGAAAAGCTGAGTTACTTTATTGAGAGTGATGATAGCTCATGCTTTTAGGTTTGATTAAAAAATGATTCTGTTCTTTAATTTTTTTCAGAACAATGTAAGACTTTATGTGCCCTATAAAATTATAAGAAAGTAATCTTTCAGTCACAAATTGCGAAAGCTGTTCTAAATTTTCAGCAACGACTTTTAAAATAAAATCAGCATCACCACTAATTGAAAAAGCATCCTGAATGTTATCTTCAGCTTCAATCAGCTCTTGGAAAGCCTGCTGTGATTTCGCCTCGTGTGTTCTTAAGTTTATGTGAATCATCGCTGTAACTTCTAGTCCTAGCGCCTGTTGCTGGATGCGTGCCGTATAACCGAGAATCACGCCTTTTTGTTCAAGCAATTGACGTCGTCTTGAACATTGAGAAGCAGATAAACCGATTAAATCTCCAATTTCCTGATTGGTGAGTCTTCCATTCTTTTGTAGTGCCTGAATGATTTGCCAGTCGAACTTATCCATTGCATAAAATCCTTTTATGATACACAAATCATGTATTTTTATTAAAATGCGTTTTCATTATGCACGAAATCTAAAAGATAGATGAAATATTATTTTTCTATGGAATAAAAATTGGTCTCAAAGGATATAGAGCAATGTTCATAGAAATTGGTGAATTTTTAAATCTTCGTCTAAAACAAATGGGTATCCAACATCTTTTTGGTGTACCTGGTGATTTTAACCTCTCATATCTAGAACAAGTTGAAGCAGACCCACAACTCGAATTTATTGGAAATTGTAATGAATTAAATGCTGCCTATGCAGCAGACGGTTATGCACGAATTAACGGTTTTTCTGCCTTGGCAACCACTTATGGTGTAGGTGACTTAAGTGCTATTAATGGTATTGCCGGTGCCTATGCAGAAAATGTACCTCTTATTCATATCTCAGGTATTCCACCTTTACATGCAGTTCAAAAGGGTACTCTCATACATCATACGTTAGTTGATGGTAACTACGACAATATTATGAACTGTATGAAAGAGTTCACAGTTGCCCAAACTCGTTTAACTCCTGCAAATGCAGCTTCTGAAATTGACCGTGTATTGCGTCAGTGTTTCCTTGAACGCCGTCCTGTACATATCCAACTACCTGGTGATATTACTCACGTTAAAATTGAAGTGTCTGAGCGTCCGCTCGACCTAAGCTACCCAGCTGTTGAACCTGAATTATTGCAAAGTGTGGTAAGCAAACTTTGTGACATTATTGAGAATGCTCAAAGTCCAGCGCTTTTAATTGATAATGAAGCCTCAGTTTTTGGTGTAACTTCACTTTTAAATGATTTATCTCAAAAATGCTCAATTCCATTTGCAGGTATGAATACTGCAAAAAATATTATGGATGAAGGCTCACCTCGTTACATCGGAACTTATGTGGGTGGAGCAAGCCAACCGCATGTAAAAAATATCATTGAACAATCTGACTGTTTAATTGGTGTTGGCGCGCGCTTTACCGATGTAGGCTCAGCTGTATTTACGCATCAAATTGAGACCAAGAACTACATCGAAATTAAATCTTATGGCTTGAATATTTTTGGTCAGGATTTTCCGGGTATTGAAATTGGACAATTACTTGTCGAGCTAAATAAAAAAGTTGCGCCACGTAAATCGTCAATACCTCTTCTTGAAAAACAACCTCAGAAAGTAATTGAAGCGCCAGCTCAACAGAAGCTTAGTCAAGATGTGCTTTGGAATTACATTTCAGGGTTCTTAAAAGAAGATGATGTGATTATTGGTGAAGTAGGGACCTCAAACTCTGCTTTGTCAGGTATCAAACTTCCTGCTACAGCTAAATATATTGCTCAGCCGCTTTGGGGTTCTATTGGTTATACCTTGCCAGCTTTGCTTGGTAGTTTGTTAGCTGCTCCTGAGCGTCGTCAAATTTTGTTTATTGGTGACGGTTCATTCCAGCTTACGGTACAAGAGCTCTCTACGATTATCCGCCATGGTTTAAAACCAATTATTTTCTTGTTGAATAATGGCGGCTACACCATTGAACGTTTAATTATGGGTGAAAACGCTGCCTATAACGACGTGCAAAACTGGAAATACACTGAAATCCCAGCAGTATTTAACGGTAAAAAAGGCCATACAACTTATGTGGTTGAGACTGCTGGACAGCTGAAGAGCGTTTTAGACAACGTTCAGCAAAATGATCAGTTAACCTTTATTGAATTGAAACTACCAGCAATGGATGCACCGGTGAGTTTGAAAAAATTTGCTTCTGTGATTGCACGTTTTGACTACGGTGATCGCGGCTATGAAATTTTAAAGGAGCGTTCCCAACCAGTTAAATGTAAGGATGCAATCTCTTTTTAAATAGAAGATAGGACACGTCTTCTCAAAAATTAAATGGACTCATACTAAAGCAACTTATGTCCGAAGGTCGGTTTCTGACCTTCGGATATGGTGCTGAATAAAGGTGTACAGGAAGTGACACCAACATTGGAGATAATGTTATGGATGCAAACAATAAGCACGAGTTAAAACAAGGCTTATCCAAGCGGCATATTCAACTCATCGCACTCGGAGGGGCGATCGGAACAGGGTTATTCTTAGGTCTATCACAAACAATTAAACTGGCAGGTCCTTCAATTTTATTGGGATATGCAATTGCAGGAATTATTGCCTTTTTGATTATGCGTCATTTAGGTGAAATGGTTGTTGAAGAACCGGTAAGCGGCTCTTTTAGTTATTTTGCGAACAAATACTGGGGCAAAATGGCTGGTTTTATGTCTGGCTGGAACTACTGGGTTTTGTATGTACTGGTGAGTATGGCCGAACTGAGTGCGATTGGTACTTTTATTCAGTTTTGGTGGCCAGAAATTCCGACATGGCTGACCGCTCTATTTTTCTTTATTTTAATTAACGGCATTAACTTGGTAAATGTTCGCTTTTTTGGGGAATCGGAGTTCTTATTTTCCTGCATTAAAATTGTTGCGATTTTAAGTATGATTGGCTTCGGTGCTTATCTTTTACTTTCAGGCTCAGCAGGTCCGCAAGCGGGTGTTGCAAATTTATGGCAACACGGTGGTTTCTTTCCGCATGGTATTCATGGCTTTATTATGGCTTTGGCTGTCATTATGTTTGCATTCGGTGGTCTAGAACTTATCGGTATTGCTGCGGCTGAAACGAAAAAACCTGAAACAACAATTCCAAAGGCAGTAAACCAGATTGTTTATCGCATCCTGATTTTTTATATCGGTGCAATTGGTATTCTTTTATGTCTTTATCCATGGAATATGGTGGCAGAAGGCGGTAGCCCGTTTGTCTTAATTTTCCAGTCCCTCAATAGTAATGGTGTTGCGAATGTTCTGAACTTTGTTGTCCTGATTGCTGCTATTTCGGTTTATAACAGTTGTATTTACTGTAATAGTCGTATGTTGCATGGTTTAGCAGAGCAGGGCAATGCGCCAGCAATTTTGAAAAAAGTGAACAGCCGCGGTATTCCGGTCCCTGCTGCAATTGTGTCTGCTTCAATTACAGCAGTCTGTGTAGTGGTCAACTATTTAATTCCAGGTCAAGCTTTTCAGCTCTTTATGATGTTGGTTGTGGCTGCGCTTGTTATTAACTGGCTTATGATCTCAGTCACGCATTTGAAATTTACCAAAGCAATGAAATTGCAAAAGCGTCAAACCAAATTCCAAAGCATTATGAGCCCATGGAGTAATTATTTAACTATTAGCTTTGTATGTTTCATTCTCATTATTATGGCGATGACACCAGATATGAGGCTCGCTGTTATTTTGGGGCCAATCTGGCTTGCTGTTTTAGCGATTATGTATTTCTTTAAGTATCGTAAAAAAATGGTCGCAATGCCAGAAGTACAATCAAACTAATAAGCTAAATTTACAGTGATATTGCGGTTATCTGACATAAGGCAGGTAACCGTTTTTGTTTTGTCATAATATTTTCATGTTCGGGCGAAATAATTTTTTAAAAATAAAGGTGACACGTAAAAAATTGAGAATTGTGTCAATAAAATAATTTTGTAACATCAATTCATTAAATTACTTAAGTTTTTATAATTTAAGCATAATTATAATTTTATAATTTTATAATTTTATAATTTTATAATTTTATCATTTTGAACATTTGTCATATTTCCCATTAAATCTAAATAGCAAAGTATTTATAAAATCATCTTAAATATTTGATATAAAATAGATTTAAAAATGTGACAATGAACATTATAAAAATCATGAAAGCGTCATAATACTGTAACTTATTTGTCATATTTTCTATTCACAATGCAGCTATCGAAGAGCGTACAAGCACTCAACAAAAAGTGACGTACAACCTATTGCATTAATGAGAGAGAACAGAATGCGCTTAAATCCACGTCAAATCGCAATTGCATTAGCAGTAACTGGGGCCGCTGTAACAACGACTGCAAATGCAGCTCGTGATACGATTCAAATTGCTGGTTCTTCAACTGTATTACCATTTGCCAGCGTTGTAGCTGAAGAGTTTGGTAATACATTCCCTCAATTTAAAACTCCTGTTGTAGGTTCTGGTGGTTCTTCTGCTGGTTTAAAACAGTTCTGTCAAGGTGTTGGTGACAACACAATCGACGTTGCAAACGCTTCTCGTAAAATTAAAAGCACTGAAATCGAAGCTTGTAACAAAGCTGGTGTAAAACAAATTCAAGAAATCAAAATTGGTTACGACGGTATTGTATTTGCGTCTAGCTCAAGCAAAGCAGCTTATAAATTAAAACCTTATCATGTGTTTGCTGCTTTAGCTGCACAGTTACCTTCAAAAGGTAAATTGGTTCCAAACCCTTATACAAACTGGAACCAAATTGACAAATCACTTCCTAATGAGCCTATTACGCTTGTTATTCCTGCGTCTAACCACGGTACGCGTGAAGTTTTCCAAGAAAAAATGGTTGAAGCTGGTTGCGAAGCGTATGAATACTTCAAGAGCTTAGACAAAGACGCTCAAAAGAAAGCATGTTCTACTTTCCGTAAAGACGGTCGTGTAATTGAAATTGCTGGTGACTATACAGAAACTCTAGCTCGCTTAAAAACTTCTCCAAGTGCAGTAGGCGTATTTGGTTTAAGTTTCTATGACATGAACCGTGACAAGTTACGTGTAGCGACAGTAAACAACGTAGTTCCTTCTGAGAAAACTGTGTTAAATGGTACATACCCTGTATCTCGTCCACTATACTTCTATGTAAAAGGCGAGCACTTAAAATCAGTTAAAGGTTTACCACAATACGTAGAATACTTCCTAAGCAAAAAAGCGACTGGTAAAGGTTCTAAAGCTGAGCGTGATGGTTTAATCGCGATGTCTGATGCAGAACGCGCTAAAGTTTTAGCTGACTTTAAAGCAGGTAAAACTGTTAAATAAGTTGGTTTGAATAGGGGCTGGTGATCTCAAGCGATCATCAGCCTTTTTGTCTAACACGTTTTTCCCAAATTATGACAATTGAGAAAACAGTGGAGAATACATGAATCTGCTACTTATCGGTGTGTTGTTAGCCCTTGTGGCAATTGCATATCAACTTGGGCTGAGAAAGAGCCGCCACCTAGCAGGTAAGGGAAGCAACTCGGCGACATTACATTCTCGTCCTGGTTATTATGGCGCACTGGTTGGGCTTTGGTGCGGTATCCCTGCTTTTTTAATTTTGATCATTTGGAACTTGGTTGAGCCAAGTATTTTAAATCATATTATCTTTAACAACGTACCTGCTTCTGTGACAGCTTCTCTAGATGAAGCAGCAAGAAGTGTACTTGTTGATCGAGTTCAAGCGATCGCTTCTGGTTTTGGGGTAAGTGATCATCCCGCGGCTTATGAGTTGGCTGCTGCTCAGCAATATGCAAAATTTCAAACTATTGGCTCTTTTGCCAAATTTGCTGTTGTTGTCTGTGCCGCTTTGTTGGGCTTAGTGTGGGCAAAGAAAAAAATCAGCCAAGAATATCGCGCACGTAACCAAGTTGAGCGTGCAATTAATGTTGGTTTGATCTTATGTTCTGGCGTTGCAATTTTAACCACGATCGGCATTGTAATGTCGATGTTTGGTGAGGCAATGCACTTCTTCCATTTTGTAAGTCCAATCGACTTTTTCTTTGGTACAGAATGGAACCCCGGCTTTAGTACTTCAGGTAATGCAGAAGGTAGTTATGGTTTATTACCATTACTATGGGGCACGCTCATGGTCAGTGGTATTGCCTTATTAGTTGCTGTACCTGTTGGCTTAATGATTGCTATTTATTTAGCTGAGTATGCTTCGCCGTGGTTACGCTCATGGGCAAAACCTACCATTGAAGTTTTAGCGGGTATTCCAACAATTGTTTATGGTGTTTTTGCCATGATGATTATTGGGCCATTCTTTAAAGCTGCTGGTGCGTATGTCGGTATTGAAATTAATGCAACTAGTGCTTTGACTGCCGGTTTTGTAATGGGAATTATGATTATCCCATTCGTTTCATCTTTGTCTGATGACATTATTACTCAAGTTCCTCGCGCACTTCGTGATGGTTCGTTAGGACTGGGCGCAACCAAATCAGAAACGATTCGCCAAGTGGTTTTACCAGCAGCTTTACCGGGTATTACAGGGGCATTTTTATTGGCTGTTTCGCGTGCCGTAGGGGAAACCATGATTGTGGTTTTGGCAGCAGGGAACAGTCCACTTCTACATGCAAATCCGTTTGAAGCTGTTTCGACAGTTACCGTAACCATTGTAAAACAGTTAACGGGTGATACTGATTTTGCGAGCCCACAGGCCTTGGTGGCATTTGCACTGGGATTAACACTCTTTGTGATCACTTTAGGATTAAACATTGTTGCACTGTACATTGTGCGTAAATACCGTGAGCAATACGAATGAGTACATCAAATACATCGTCTCCTATGGATCAGAACGTATTTGATCCACAAGCTGCTGCTCAGGCACGTGATCGCCGTAAAAAAGTGATTGAAAAATCACTGGCTAAACGTCACCGCAAAGAAAAAGCTTTCCGCTTTGCAGGTTTGTCAGCAGTTGTTATTGGCCTTGCATTCGTTGCGCTACTGTTTGGCAGTATTTTGGCAAAAGGTTTACCGGCATTCTGGCAAACCAGTATGAATGTACCGGTCTACTTCGATCCTAAAGTAATTGATGCAGGTCCAGTGCCAGTACGCACACAAGGTGAAACACCTGCACATTACCAAGAACGTTATGTCGATTGGCAAACGAAAATGGGTATGGTCGATTGGGATAGCCTGATCGTAAATGGCATGATTGCTAAAGATCCTTCACTTGCATCACAACGCGATTATTTAAGTAGCCTTTATGCAAGTTCTGAAGCTTATCGCTTACGTGATATGGTGTTTGCTGACCCATCACTCATTGGGAAAAAAGAGAACCTAACTTTCTTGGGTGATGCCAATGTAGATGTATGGCTGAAGGGTAATATTGACCGCTCATTACCAGACGACCAGCAACAACTTGATCCGGAAATCCGCAAGTTGGCAGATGACCTTAAAGCAAAAGGTGTACTTGAAAATACCTTTAATACCACTTTATTTAAGAATCCTGACTCTCGTAGTTCACCAGCGATTAGTGGTCTTGCAGGCGCATTCATGGGTTCATTATTCATGATGCTGATTGTGATCATTATTTCAATTCCAATCGGTGTTGCCAGCGCAATCTATCTTGAAGAGTTTGCTCCAAAGAATGTCATTACAGACATTATTGAAGTCAACATTAATAACCTTGCTGCTGTACCTTCAATCGTGTTCGGTTTGTTGGGTGCTGCAATCTTTATTGGTTGGATGCATTTACCGTTGTCAGCTCCTTTTGTCGGTGGTTTGGTATTAAGTTTAATGACACTACCAACAATCATTATTACAACACGTGCTTCTTTAAAAGCTGTGCCACCTTCAATTCGACAAGCTGCTCTAGGTTTAGGTGCGTCTAAAGTACAAACCGTTTTCCATCATGTTTTACCGCTAGCGTTGCCGGGCATCATGACGGGTGCAATTATTGGTGTTGCACACGCACTCGGTGAAACTGCACCTTTACTTTTAATCGGGATGAGTGCATTCGTTGCAAGTGTTCCAACCACCCCATTTGATCAAGCAACTGCTTTACCTGTCCAAGTTTATCTATGGCAGGGTAATGAGTTGCGTAACTTCTTCGAAGGCCGTACTGCTGCTGCGATTATCGTACTTCTTGCATTAATGATTGGTTTAAACAGTCTTGCAATTTGGTTACGTAAAAAGTTCGAAGTGCGTTGGTAATAGAGGATAAATCATGAATACTATTGATATTACGAATTCCTTAGAAAAGGATAAGTTAGTGAATACTGAACAATCTCAACTTACAGATACACAACTGCATCATGGCACTTCGTACGTTTCGCATTTTGAACCACATGCTTCAAAAAAGCCAAACTCAACCGAAATCAAGATCAGTGCACAAGATGCCCATGTTTATTATGGTGACTTTGAAGCGATTAAAGGCATCGATTTAGATATTTATCAAAATGAAGTAATTGCGTTTATTGGACCATCAGGCTGCGGTAAATCGACTTTCCTGCGTACTTTAAACCGCATGAACGACACGATTGATGGCTGTCGTGTGACAGGTAAGATCACTCTAGATAACAAAAATATCTATGATCCAAATCTGGATGTTGTATTACTGCGTGCGCAAGTTGGTATGGTGTTCCAAAAGCCAAATCCATTTCCTAAATCTATTTTTGATAACGTAGCATATGGTCCGAAGCTACACGGTTTAGCACGTGACAAATATGACCTAGAAGAAATTGTTGAAAATAGCTTGCGTAAAGCAGGTCTATGGGAAGAAGTGAAGGATCGATTAAACCAACCGGGTACTGGCTTATCTGGTGGTCAGCAACAACGTTTATGTATTGCACGTACGATTGCAGTAAGTCCAGAAGTGATCTTGATGGATGAACCATGTTCTGCACTTGACCCAATCGCAACGGCAAAAGTGGAAGAGCTGATTTCTGAACTTTCTGATCAATACACAATCGTTATTGTAACGCACTCGATGCAACAAGCAGCGCGTGTTTCAGACCGTACTGCTTACTTCCATTTAGGTGATTTGATTGAAGTAAACTCTACAGAGAAAGTATTTACTCAGCCTGACCACCAATTGACAGAAGCGTACATTACTGGCCGTTTCGGTTAATTGATCGTTGTAAAAGAAAAAGAGCCTAGTGCTCTTTTTTTATTTAATAAATGAAAATGACTCTATTTTGCAAAATCGCTATTGAATTTTAATCAAAAGAACCACATCTTAAGGCTATAAAGACAAACTTATGAGCATAGAATTTTATGTTATTCCATTTGCCTAAACTCCCTGCAGAAATACGTGTTAGTCATTTAAATGCACGTGTAAATGAACAGAGAAAAAAAATTGCACAAACCACAGCAAGTCGTTTAGAGCTTTTACAATTGGCTCAACAACTTGCAAAAGAAGCTAAAATTCGCCGTAAGAACAACCAGAAAATTTTTGTTTTAGATTTTAAAGGTGACATTCAGGCATCTGCGGTTGAAAACCTTCGTGAAGAAATCACCCTTATTTTAGCAACGGCTAAAGCTGGACGTGACCGTGTTGTGGTACGTCTTGGAAGTCCGGGTGGTATGGTTCATGGATATGGTTTGGCAGCAGCTCAATTGGTTCGTTTGCGTGATGCAGGTTTTCATTTAACGATTTGTGTTGATAAAGTCGCTGCAAGTGGTGGCTATATGATGGCTTGTATTGCAAATGAAATTATTTCTGCACCGTTTGCAGTCGTGGGTTCGATTGGTGTTGTGGCTCAGGTACCAAATTTTAATCGTCTTTTAAAAGAACATAACGTGGACTTCGAACTTTACACAGCAGGGCAATATAAACGTACTGTCACCATGTTTGGTGAGAATACTCCTGAAGGTAAGGCGAAATTTGAAGAAGAGCTACCAAACGCATGTGTTGTTTAAGCACTTTGTAGAGAAATATCGTCCACAGCTTAATGTAGACAAGGTTGCTACAGGTGAACATTGGTATGGTCAAGATGCACTTGATTTAAACCTTGTAGATAAACTACAAACTTCCGATGAGTATCTATTAGCATTGTTACCTCAGCATGACGTATATGTAATTAATACCCGTAAAAAAGCAACTTTGGGTGAAAAATTAGGTTTACAAGCAGCTCAAATGGCAGATAGCCTGATTCCGGCTGTAATGAATAAAGTGGCTGATACTTTAGCAAAAGCGAATTCAACCTTAGTCCAAATGCGCGATACTAAATTTTAATTAAGATATATTTTCAAATTAAAGAGTGCCTTTTAGGGGTGCTCTTTTTTATGCGAAAGATTAAAAGAATTTGATTTGAATTGCCGGAACGACAATTCATTTTTATAAAAAATAGATATTGAATAAAGATTCAAAAAAAATTGTTGATAAATATACTTATTGAATTGTGATAAATAAGTGATTTTGATATTTTAGGCAACAATAAAATAGCTTTTAGATGATCCATTTAAAAGATAAACATTTAAAAATATAACTGAAATTTAGGACAGGAAATAATGACAAGAATAATTGTAGCATCCAAAGAGGGTTTGGACGTTCTGCAAGATGGTCAGCTCAATAAGGTGGTTTTAAACCAACCTACTATTATTCAAATTGGTGTAAGTCAAAAAGATATCGCATCGATGGAAAAGCAGGGTGGAAGTCTAGTCATCCATTTAAAAAATGGAGAAACAATTGTCTTAGAAAATTTCTTTAATGAAGCAACGAATACAACAGAGCATTCACTCGTTTTTCCAACTGAACAAGGAAAATTTGTTGAAGCACAATTTGATGCTCAAGGTAAGGTTATAGATTATAGAGGCTTAAATCATGTTACGGATTTGGCCTATACCAGTACCAGCCCTTCAACTGCAACAATGGCCGTTGATAATGATCCAAGCTTTTCAATGGGTAATGTACTAAAAGCAGGCTTAGCAGTTTTAGCCGCTGAAGGTTTATATCTTTGGGCATTTGATAAAGATGACAAAGATGATTCACCCAGCACTCCCGATTTAATAGCACCTGCTGCTCCTACAGCTACGCTTGCTGATGATACTGTGACAGTGACTGGCAAAACTGAAGCAAATGCGAAAATCTATATTAAAGATGCAGCAGGTAATACAGTGGCCTCGGGTGTTGCTGATGCGAGTGGAAATTACACGATTAAATTAGATAAGCCGTTAGTGAATGGGGATAAATTAAATGTTATTGCCCAAGATGCGGCTGGAAATAATTCTAAAGTTACTGTGGTAACAGGAACAAAAGATACAATTGCCCCAGATGTTCCACAAGCTCAATTGAGTGATGATGGTTCCTTAGTGACAGGTAAAGCAGAAGCAAATGCAAAAATCACTGTTTATGATGCCACTGGCAAAGTATTAGGAACTGTTTTTGCGAATAAAGATGGTATTTATTCTTTAAAACTTACTCCACCATTAACCAGTGAAGTGGGCGGTAAAGTGGTTGCCGAAGATGCTGCGGGTAACAAATCTGAGGAAGTTAAAATTATTGCAGGTAAAGATACCATACCACCAGCATCTCCTTTTGTTGAAGTAAATAAAGAAGGATCGGTAATACATGGTAAAACTGAAGCAAATGCAAAAGTTCAAATAAAAGATGCCGATGGTAAAGTGATTGGAAGTGGGACCGCCGATGCTCAAGGTGAATTTCAAATTACACTTTCACCTGCTTTAAAAGAGGCGCAAAAGGGCACAGTGGTTGTGGAAGATGCTGCTGGTAATGTATCTAAACCAGTTGAGATTACGCCAGGATTTGACTCGATTGCACCAGATAAACCGACTGTTCAAATTAATACAGATGGTACTTCTGTAACCGGTACGGCTGAGGCAAATGCCAAAATTGAAATTAAAGATACAACAGGTAAGGTAATTGGTAGTGGAACAGCGGATGCGAATGGAAAATTTACAATTTCTATTTCACCAGCCTTAACGGATAATAAACATGCTTCGGTATCAGCTATAGATAATGCTGGAAATAAGTCTGAAGTTGTTGATATTGTAGGTACAAAAGATACAACACCACCAGCAAAACCTATATTAAATAGCGTAGATGATGATGTAGGCGCTGTTAAAGGAGCTATAACGGCTGGTTCTGAAACTGATGATGCTAGACCAAAACTTACAGGCTCAGGTGAAGCAAATGCAACTCTTACGATTTATGATAATGGTGTTGCAATTGGAGTTGTGACGGTAACAAGTGGTAGATCTTGGTCATTTACATTTGATAAAGACTTAGCTCTTGGTAAGCATACTATTACTTTGACTCAAACTGATGCGGCAGGCCTTACCAGTGAGGCAAGTTCTCCTTTTACCTTTTATGTAGTTGCACCGAAAGCTGCGAGCCTGTCTGAAACTTCAGTAGATACTTTAAGTACAGAAGGGCCATCTTTGGCAGATAGTGTTGGATTGCATACTTTAAAGGCAGCGCAAAGTACATCAACTGAGACGAATAACCCGCAGAAATCGGTTCCTTTAGATGATTTATTAAAAAGTTCTAGGGCTAGTGAATCAGACCCAATCGCAAAGCTTCTCTCATCAACAGCGTTAAAAACGACTCAGGCATCTGAGCCAATCGAAGTAAATGCATCAGTTGGTCAGACAACATCAAATCCTGATCATCCTTTACCTGATACAACTTCTTCGGTTTTGCAAAACCTTTTAGATCAAACTTATCCAGTTGTTTAGGGTATTTGAGACAACATGTAAAAAGCGCTCAATGAGCGCTTTTTTAATTTTAATTTATTGTTTGATTTTTTGGTGTTGTGAGAAGAGCGATTAGCCCATAGAGGATTGCGCCAATTGTAGCGAGTAACATGTCTTTATGTGCATCCCACATATCACCTTGTTGCCCATTATAATTTTCAGCTTGTTCAGGTGATAGCCCGATTGCAATTACCCATTCGATCAGTTCATAAAAGACACTAGACGCCATCACAAACTGGAATACAAGTAAGAATAAAGAAAAAGGACGTGCAGTGGGTAACCATACTTGGAATACACGATAAATAAGAGGATAGAGCAAAACACCATAGGCAAGATGAACTAAACGATCATACATATTGCGGGACCAGCCCATATATTGATCTAGGTTGAAATGGAACACCTGTTGTATCCAGTCATTGTATGGAACGTAGGAGTAGAGATAGTGAGCACCAATAATATGGATTAATAAAAACAGTAGATAAAAAGTAAAACTTAAGAAATCGAGTCCAATTTTTTTGAAAATAATAAAAAGCAGAATCACCATAAAAACAGTGCCAGCTTGATGAAGCAAATAAGCCTTAAACTCAAGTGGTTGAATACCTGAAATGATAATGGCAATAAAAAGCAGACCAAGCGCAATATAGTGTTTAACTTTGAATTCTTTTTCGATCATTTTATAAATAAGTCTTTATTCTGATTTATATGAGTGTAATAAAAAAGCGAAGCCTAAGCTTCGCTTTTTATAACTTTTTTAATTAGATTTTGCTAATTAATTCGTTAATTTGTTTAGCTTGTTCAGCAGCATTACCTGTGTAAGTTGCAGGTGTAAGCTCAGCTAAGCGAGCACGCTCTTCACTTGGTACTTGAGTAAGTTCGTTACCATTTACGAAGTCAACCATCATGTCACGCGTCATTGCTTGACCACGAGTTAATGCTTTTAACTTCTCATATGGTTTTTCAACGTTATAACGACGCATAACTGTTTGAATTGGCTCTGCAAGAACTTCTTGAGCTTGGTCAAGATCTTCATTTAAGCGGTTTGCATTGAGTTCAAGTTTACCAATACCTTTTAAGCAAGCATCAAAAGCAATTAAGCTTTGAGCAAAACCAACACCCATGTTACGAAGTACAGTTGAGTCAGTTAAGTCACGCTGCCAGCGAGAAATTGGTAATTTTTCGCCTAAGTGAGCCAACACTGCATTTGCAATGCCTAAGTTACCTTCAGAGTTTTCAAAGTCGATCGGGTTAACTTTATGTGGCATAGTTGATGAGCCAACTTCACCTTCTTTAAGTTTTTGCTTGAAGTAACCTAAAGAGATATAACCCCATACGTCACGGTTAAAGTCGATCAAAATTGTATTGAAACGACGTAACGCGTCAAATAATTCAGCCATGTAGTCGTGTGGCTCAATTTGAGTTGTATATGGATTAAATGTTAAACCTAAAGATTCAACAAAAGCTTGTGAATGCGCTGGCCAATCCACATTTGGATAAGCAGAAAGGTGAGCATTGTAGTTACCTACTGCACCATTGATTTTGCCTAATAATTCAACATTTTCAAATTGTTTGATTTGGCGAGCTAAACGATATGCAACGTTCGCCATTTCTTTACCCAAAGTTGTTGGGCTAGCAGTTTGACCATGTGTACGAGACAACATCGGTTGTTCAGCATGAGTTGTAGCTAAAGCAGAGATTGCATTTAAAATTTGCTTCATGCTTGATACTAAAACTTCACGACCGTTTTTAAGCATAAGTGCATGAGACAAGTTGTTGATGTCTTCTGATGTACAAGCAAAGTGAATGAACTCACCCGCATTTTGTAATTCAGCAATACCTGCAATTTTCTCTTTCAAGAAGTATTCAACTGCTTTTACGTCATGGTTAGTTGTGCGTTCAATTTCTTTAATGCGGTTTGCATCTTCTTCAGAGAAGTTGCTTACGATTGCATCTAGAGCTGCATTTGTTTCAGCTGAGAAAGGAGCAACTTCAACAATTTCTGGACGGTTAGAAAGCGCTTGTAACCAACGCACTTCCACAGTGACACGAGCATGAATTAAACCAAACTCAGAAAGAAAAGGGCGTAGCGCATCACATTTGCTGGCATAACGTCCATCTAATGGTGATAGTGCGGTTAAAGCGTTCATAACGATTCCTTAATGCTGGAATAAACATAAAACAAAAATAATCTCGTTACAGCCTTAGATAACTTGGTACTGTAAACGAGCAAGTGCTTGAATATCTTGTAGCAATTTACGTTTGCTAAAAATCATGTTCCATGAACTACCGCCGAGTTGTCGCCATAAATGGGCCATTTGTAGCCCCGTAAACAGACAAGCACGAATACGGTTGGTATGGTTGGTATCTTTAAATGCCTCAGCATTACCACGAACAAGAATGCGTGGATTAATCTGTCCGGCAGTATCAACATAGGTTTGCGCCAAATTGGCTAAAATACTTGGATGTAAATAGTTATTATCAAAAAAAGAAAGCTGTTTTAAAATCTTCTGCTGCGCTTTTTCAATAATCGCCACATATTCAGGATTGCTATAGACCTTTTTCTCTAACTGCAAAAGTGACATCGCATAAGACATTGGAAGCTTTGCACTACGCATTTTAGGCAAACGAGATTTAGGCGCATTGGTAAAAGGCTGAGTGATACAATTTTCAAGAGTTTTAAGACCCAACGAAATATCAGCCAATTGATTAAAAAAATCCAACGTCTGAACAGTATTATTATTTGTTGTAGGGCGAATATTTAAACTCGCCTTTATTAATAACTCAAAATAAAAGTTACCACTTTCACCAATACTTTGCTGACCTGTCATGGCGGTCATATGCGTAAGCTGGGTCGCTTGAAATACCCCAGCCAAGGCAAGGGCACGGTTTTGGCGAACATTCAAGGCTTGTGATTGTTGAAAGGGTAACTCCACCATGCCATTCATTCCCTTAAATAAAATTTGGTGTAGGGGCGTTTGTATGGTGAATAACACCCCCGCCTAGGCAAACTTCATCCGAATAAAATACAACACTTTGGCCTGGTGTAACTGCACGTTGAGGTTCATCAAACTCAACACGAACACCATGCTCACTATTTTCATCAATAAACACTGTACAAGCTTGATCAGGCTGGCGATAGCGTGTTTTAGCGGTGCAACGTAATCCTTCAGCCGGAATATTTTGCTCGCCTGCTACCCAGTCAATGGACTCACTCCAAAGCTGTGTACTTTGCATAAGTGGGTGATCATGTCCTTGGCCGACCACTAAACGGTTATTGGCAACATCTTTATGAAGTACAAACCATGCACCTTCTGATGCACCTTTCATACCGCCTAGACCAATACCGCCACGTTGACCGAGCGTATAGTACATCAGACCGTGATGTTCACCAACTTCTTTGCCGTTATCAAGTACAATTTTACCTGGTTGAGCGGGTAAATATTGTTTAAGGAAGTCATTAAAGCGACGTTCACCGATAAAACATATACCAGTTGAATCTTTTTTCTTCGCAGTTGCTAAGTCCAGTTCTTCAGCAATTCTACGAACTTCCGGTTTTTCAATTTCACCTACAGGGAAGAGCGTTTTGTTAATTTCACGGCCATGCACTGCATGTAAGAAATAAGTTTGGTCTTTATTGTTATCTAAACCACGTAATAAAGGTGCATATGCCTCACCTTTAGAGTTATAAGCAGTTTCTGCACGACGAGCATAGTGACCTGTTGCAATAAAATCTGCACCTAAGGTCATGGCATGATCCAAAAACGCACGAAACTTAATTTCTTTATTACACAAGATATCTGGGTTTGGAGTGCGACCGGCTGCATATTCAGCCAAGAAGTGTTCGAATACGCGGTCCCAATATTCCATAGCAAAGTTTGCAGTATGAAGTTTAATACCGATTTTATCTGCGACTGCTTGAGCATCGGCTAAATCTTCCATTGCCGTACAGTATTCCGTGCCGTCATCTTCCTCCCAGTTTTTCATGAAAAGGCCTTCAACTTGATAACCCTGTTGAAGTAAGAGCGCCGCAGAAACAGAGGAATCTACGCCACCAGACATACCGACGATGACACGTTGTTGCATAGGACTAGGCATCCAAATGAGAAGTTAATGAGGGAGAGAAAGGGTGCTCATAAATAAGAGCTAAAGGATAATGTTGTCCTTTCATGGCGTCTTCAATGGCTTTAATGACAAGAGGACTACGTGCACGGGCAGATTCTTTAAGTTCATCTAGAGTCATCCAGACAGCAGAAACAATACCTGTATCAAGTTTTGGGTCGCTTTCGACGTGGGTCACATGCGCTAAAAAGCAGAAGCGATAATAAGTACGGTCCGGAAACATAGGGGGGGTATAAGTATAAATACCAAGTAGGGCATCTATATCTATATGATGTCCTGTTTCTTCAAGCGTTTCACGGATCGCTGCTTCTGTTAGTGTTTCACCACATTCCACATGACCAGCAGGTTGATTAAACACTGTGTGTACAAAACCTTCGCTATGTTCTTCGACAAAAAGATAGCGTCCATCTTTTTCTACGACTGTAGCGACAGTGACATGAGGAGTCCATGCGGCCATAAAAAAGCACCATGAATTTAAAAGTCGTATGATACGAAATTTAGGGGTTTTTGGCTACGGTCATCTTACAAACGATAGAGCATGCTAAGAACTCTATCGTTTGAAGAACTCGGTTTGTTTTAATTTATTTGATTATCTTTATGGTTATTTTGCACTTTTACATAATGTCTTGCTGAGTAAGGTAAAAATGCCAATTCTTTTTCGGTTAGAGGACGTACTTGTTGTACAGGGCTTCCAACATAAAGATAACCACTTTTTAAAACTTTACGAGGCGGAACTAAGCTTCCCGCACCAATCATCACATCATCTTCAATAACAACATCATCTAAAATAACCGTATTGATTCCGACTAGTACGCGGTTACCAATAGTACAGCCATGTAAAGTCACATGATGGCCTACTGTCACATCTTCACCAATAATAAGAGGTGAACCATTAGGTTTTGCATCATTTTTATGGCTGACATGTAGCATACAGTGGTCTTGTACATTACTGTTTTTGCCAATTTGAATACTATTTACATCTCCGCGAATGACTGCAAAAGGCCACACCGAAACATTTTCGGCCAATTTAACATCACCTACAACCACGGACATTTCATCAATGTAACAGCTTGGATCAATTTGTGGGTGATGGTCTAAATAAGGACGGATGTTTTTTGCCATGAGAAGTATCAATAGAAAATTTAGTAAAAGTATAAAATAAAAAAGCACTCACGCTAATAGCATGAGTGCTTAATTCAACTATTCTAAAATTATTTAAATTTAGAATAAGTTGCTGAAGAATTGTTTGATATGGTCAATTAAACGTGCGAAGAAACCAGCTTCTTCAACAGGTTTTAAAGCAACCAATGGTTTTTCAGCAATAACTTTACCATCTAAACTAGCAACAAGCTTACCAACGACTTGACCTTTTTGAAGTGGCGCATTTAGGTTCGGTTGAACAACCAACTGAGTTTTAATGCCGTCCGCTTTGCCTTTAGGCATAGTTACATTGAAGTTTTCAGCTAAACCAACCTGAACTTCATTTTCTTTACCAAACCAAACTTTAGCTTTTGCAAGCACTTGGTTTGCAGGTTGTACATTTGCAGTTTCAAAGTTTGCAAAACCCCACGCCAATAATGCACGAGTTTGGTCAGCGCGTTCAGACATGCTTGGTGTACCAAAAATAACTGAGATTAAACGCATTGGACCGCGTTTACTTGAAGTCGTTAAGCAGTAACCAGCTTCATCAGTATGACCTGTTTTTAAGCCATCAACACTTGGGTCAGTGTAAAGTAAAGCATTACGGTTACCTTGTTTGATACCGTTAAATGTGAATTCTTTTTCAGAATAAATCGGGTAGTATTTTGAGCTGTCTTTAATAATATGTTGTGCTAAAACAGCCATATCTTTTGCAGTTGAGTAATGACCTTCAGCTGGCATACCTGTTGAGTTAATAAACTGGGTATTGGTCATTCCGATACGTTTTGCTTCCTGGTTCATCATGTGAGCAAAAGTACCTTCATTCCCAGCAATATGTTCAGCCATTGCTTTTGATGCATCATTACCTGACTGAATAATAATACCGCGAAGCATTTCTAAAACAGTTGCTGTACCATTTAATGGAACATACATACATGATTCAGAACTACTGCCTTTACACCAAGCAGATTCGTTCATACGAACCTGTTCATTTTCGGTAAGTTCACCTTTTAATAATTTTTGTTCAATGATGTAGCTTGTCATCATTTTAGTCATAGAAGCAGGAGCAAGCTTTTCATTTTCATTTTTAGAAGCGAGAATTTGTCCTGTCTCGTAATCCATTAATACATAAGACTTATTATTTAATTCTGGCGGAGCTGATAAGACAGTTGCTGCATAAGAAAAACTTGGTAAGAGGAGGAGTGCAGCAATAGCGCTTTTTCGAGTCATTCTAGGTAATTCCAATATCTTGTATGAAGCAGAAGAGCCTAGCATTTTAGGATAAAGCAAAGCCGACTTCTATGGGGGAAGTCGGCTTTTTCAAACAGTATTGTAACTAGAGAGTTTTTAACTAATTTAGTTTTGCGATTGATAAGCTTTCACGTCTTGGCAAACTAACGTATTTTGTTCGTTACCAGCAGCTTTTGCATCATTACGTGCTTCTTTTAAGACTTTCTTGAAGCTCTTGTCTTTACTACGTTTTTCTAAAGCTGCAACTGGATCGGCTTCATTTGGCAAATAGTCTTTTACAAGACGCTCATAACCTTGAGCAAATTCGGCATCTTTTTTACCAATTAAACTTGGGCAAATTTCAGAAAGTACTTGAATTGCTGCTAATTCTTCCGGTGTAGTACCTTTGGACGGTGTAACTTCAACAACATTTTCATTTTCAGTTTTCTTTTCAGCTGTTTTTTTCTTGTCAGCAGCATAACCCACTGTTGCCATTGTCATGAGTAAAACAACAGAAAGTGATTGAACTAAACTTTTTTTCATAAACATGGATAACCTGAAACAAAAATTTGAAATATGCCGATAGCTTAAACAATTTAAACGCTAAAAAAATGGAAAAAATGTATTGTTATGTAGGTTTTCTGCTTTATCTCAACAGAAAACCCCAAAGATAAGCGTACTGATTGAGCTAAGCTCTTAATCTTTGTAATTTACCACTTCCTCACAAAGTTCATGTTGTTCGTGGTGATCCATTTCTTTGGCAGCCTGACGTGCTTCACTTAACAGGGTTTTATATTCTGAATCATTTTGCAGCGCAGAGAAGGTGATTGATTTATTGGAATAACCACTTAGGTACATGGCAATAATCTTTTGAGTATTGGTTTCAAGTTTTCTATTTGCGCCAACAAAAGTAGGGCAAATTTCTTGTAAGACTTGAGTCGAGGCAATGTCATCTTTAATTAAGCTGTCAGCTTCTTGTGTTGAGATACCCTCATCAGCAAAAACCGCTTGAGTACACAATGTGATACTGATCCCCAATACTTGAAAAAAAGGAGCGAAAGTTTTCATTTTTTCACAATTTTATAATGCTATGGAGGCATAAATATATATAATTCAACAAATAATTCAATTGAGAAAACCTCTGGGTTTATTTGTCGAGAAAGATTTTTTGTGAATATTTTAATTGCCAATGATGACGGTGTATTTGCACCAGGTATACAAGCTTTAGCTGACGCGTTAAAACCACTAGGCCGTGTTGTAGTGGTTGCACCAGAAAGTGAAAGAAGCGGGTTTTCGAGTGCCTTAACTTTAGATCGTCCTTTACGTCCTATTCAAATTGCTGAAGATGTATGGGCTGTTAATGGCACACCAGCCGATTGTGTTTATTTATCCATGAATGGATTATTTGATTTCGAATTTGATTTGGTTGTCAGTGGGATCAATAGTGGCGCAAATTTAGGCGATGATGTTTTATATTCGGGAACTGTTGGTGCAGCCTTTGAAGGTCGTTTAATGAAACAACCTGCAATTGCGGTTTCTTTGGCCGGGCCTGATGTACGTTCATACGACCATAAAGATGATTATGCGCAAGCAGCTAAATGGGTACATGACTTTATTGCAAAAGGACTACCTGCACTGCCACCGCGACATATTTTTAATATTAATATCCCAGATGTACCTCAGCTTAAAGGTACACAAATTACTTACCAAGGCCGCCGTGCCCAATCTAAACCTATCACCAGCCATGTAGACCCTAGAGGAAGACAGGTTTACTGGATTGGTCTTGCTGGTGAGGCAGTAACTGATCCACAGCGTATTGCTAGTCAAATACAATCTGATTTTTTTGCGGTCGCGAATGGTTTTGTGAGCGTGACGCCAATTCAGATGGATGCAACAAACTATGCGGTTTTAGAAGATTTGCAGGCCAGTTTGGGGTAATAAACTGAGCCGAATGTTATAACTTTGTGAATAAAGAAAAAGAGGAACATGTTTCCTCTTACTTTTTTGGTACTCTTAGCCGAAATGATTTGTAGCATTTAGTGAGGGAGATCGATGCATTTAACTGGGCAACAAAGCAGATTGCATATTCAAAGAGACAAAATAATGAAAATTATGATGTTGTCTGTAGCTGTAGGTTTTACTGTTGCAATGGCAGGATGTGCTTCTAAACCACAAATTAATAATAGTTCTCGCTATGCAATGGCTCCTAACTATTACACGGTCCGTTCAGGTGATACTTTAAGTGGTATTGCAATGCGTTATGGTCTGGACTATCTCAGTATTGCAGAGATGAATGGTATTGCACCGCCATATCGTATTTATGTTAATCAATCATTGCGATTGAAGAAATCTTCTTCACCAAGAACCGTGTCGACACAAGTCATGGCGCAACCGGAACCGATTAAGCGTCAAACAATTGCTTTACCGACAACTACTGCACCAACCACAACCACTCCGCCACCAGCAACTGTTGCGCCATCAACCAATACAACAGTGGGAACATCTATTCCAAGCTCAAGCTTACGTTGGGTGAAACCAAATAACGGTCCGGTTATTCAAGGCTTTAATTTGGCGAATAATGTCAAAGGAATTCGTTACGGCGGTAACCAAGGTGACCCGATTTATGCGGCGGCTGATGGTCAAGTTGTATACGCAGCCGATGGTCTGAAAGAATATGGTAACTTAGTTTTAATTAAACATATTGATGGTTACATCAGTGCGTATGCCCACAATAGCAAGATGATGGTGAAGAGTGGTGACAATGTAACCGCAGGCCAAAAGATTGCTGAAATGGGGTCTTCAGGGGCATCTCGCGTTATGCTTGAGTTCCAAATTCGCCTTGACGGTAAACCGATCAACCCCGCAAATCTTTTACCAAATTAGCTAATGCATTAAATATAGGTTTCCTCGTATAATACAATTGGTTGCTTTCATTACAACAATAAGCATTTTTTATAAATTTAGAATTAGATTTGAGGAAACCTATGTTAGATCAGCTTCGTGCGATGGGTGTTTTTGCTTGTGTGGTTGAAAAAAGTTCATTTAGTGGTGCGGCACGTGAATTAGGCATTACAACAAGTGCTGTAAGTCAGCAAATCCGTTCTCTTGAAAATGAAATGGATGTAATTTTATTACATCGTTCTACGCGAAAACTTAGTTTGACTGAGGCAGGGCAGGCTTTTTTCTCAAGTTGCCAAGAAATGTTGGCAGCAGCAGAAAGAGGCAAAATCAGAATCAATGAATTGCGAGATGATTTGATTGGTGACTTGCGTATTGCAACTACCCCTGATTTAGCAGTTCAGCACATTATTCCTGCTTTATCTCACTGGATGTCTGCCCATCGTGGTCTATCTGTTCATTTTGAAGTGGGGCATCGATATATCGATTTAATCGAAGAGCGAATTGATATTGCAGTGCGCATGAGTTCTACAGCGGTAGAAGAGAGCGACTCTGTTATTCCTATGGCTTTTGTCGATCAGATTTTGGTAGCTTCTCCCAGCTATCTCAATCAAACAAGCCCGATCTTGCATCCAAATGATTTAAACAACCATGAGTTGCTTTCTATCAATGCAATGAATGACTCACGTAGTTTTAATTTTCAGCACGCTAAAACTGGTGAAAAATTAAATATCGAGATGGCAAGCCGTTTGCAAAGTAATAATTTACAAGTGGCTAAAGCGCTATGCCAGCAAGGGCATGGAATTGCCAGAATTTTATATTTAGATGCTCAAAAAGAATTGAAGAATGGTTCTTTAATTGAAATCCTTCCAGATTGGAAACTCCCAGCTTTCACTTTATATGCAGAGATTGCAAAACACGATCAACAGCCAATGAAAATTCAACGTTGTGTCGAAGCGCTTAAGCAATACTTTAGTCAGTTGGCTGGCGGAAGAGCAATGCAGATTGTTCGTTAACTTTTACCTCATTCATAAAAAAGGGCTTGTTATTACAAGCCCTTTTTTATGTCAGTGTTATTTTTGCTTTAGCGTAGCAACTTCCTCTTGAGTTTCTTGAGGAAGATCATCAGCTGTGAGCTCTTCATGCTTTTTAATTTTTTTCTTATTTTTCTTTTTCTTCTTCGGCTCCTCTTCAACTTCTGCGCCATCTTCGATCGCTTGCCAGTACTCAAGTTGTTCCATTACAGCGGCATAAATAGAATGCTTACTGTATTTGCCTTTTTTGTCGAGGGTACCAACAGGGCGAGCCATTAAAATCTCAAGTGCTTGATCAATTGTATCAATTGCATGGATATGGAATTGACCCATTCGCACCGCATCAATCACATCTTGACGTAGCATCAAGTGTTGCATGTTTTGGCGTGGAATAATGACACCCTGTTTGCCAGTTAAACCTTGTAACTTACATGCATCATAGAAGCCCTCAATTTTTGCATTTACGCCACCAATTGGTTGAACTTGACCTAACTGGTTCATAGAACCGGTAATTGCCCATGACTGATCAATTGGTAACTGACTAATTGCAGAGATTAATGCAGAAAGCTCGGCAACGGTTGCACTGTCGCCGTCCACTTGTCCGTAGCTTTGCTCAAAAGCCAGAGCAGCAGAAAAATGTAAAATCTGTTCACGGCCAAAGTGAGCTTTTAAGAAGCTAGACATGAGTAACACGCCTTTGGCATGCAATGAACCACCTAGTTCTACGCTACGTTCAATATCAAGAATATCGCCACCGCCTTGATAAACTGAGGCAGTTAAGCGTGAAGGTAAACCAAACTCAACATCTGCATAGTGAATGACAGAGAGGGCATTAATTTGACCTAAACGATGGCCAGAAGTTTCGATTAACTGGGTTCCACGCGATAAATCTTGCCAGTAAAGTTCTCTTAAATAGCCTAAGCGATATTGTCGGTGTTGTAGGGCAAGGTTAATGTGCTGGTCGGTTACCATCTTATCATTGGCTTTAAATGCATGATGATGCGCTTCACGAATAAGATCACCCAACGTTGAAGCATGTAACGACAATGAGCTTTGGTCTTCGGCCTGACGGCTTGAGTCTGTCAGTAATGCCGCTAGAGCACTGCGGTCAAATGGAAGCAGTTTATCGGCTTGTACATAGTCTGCAATCAGCTGCATATAAGCTTGTTCATTTTCGTCATTACGTTGTAATGTATCGGTAAAATCTGCGCGAATTTTAAATACGCTACCAAGCTCTGGTTCTACTTCTAAAATTTCATAATAAATCTCAGGCTCTGCCATCAGTACCACTTTAATATCAAGTGGAATAGCAGCAGGCTCTATCGAGATACTGCCGGTTAAAGTCAACATATGTTCAAGAGAAGAGAGCTTGAGTTGGCCCGATTTTAAGGCACGCTTTAAACCTTGCCATGCATAAGGTTGTTCGAGTAATTGCTCGGCCTCAAGCATTAAAAAACCACCATTGGCTTGATGTAGGGCACCGGGACGAATAAGAGTGAAATCTGTAGTAATTGTGCCGTTGTGGGTGAGTTGTTCTACATGACCCAGCAAGTTGTAGTGCGTTGGGAAATCTTCAAAAATAACTGGAGCACCGCTATTTGGCTTGTTTGAGACAATCACATTTGCTTGATAACGCGCCGGTACGCGATTGAACATAGCAGGAGCAAAGTCATCTTCTTCTTGTTCTAAAATTAACTCAACATTGTCAATGATATCTTGAGCATACTGTTTTAAATAATCTTCAAGGCCTTTCACTTGACCATATTTATTTAAAATTAAGTCCATGCGTGGCATAACCACTTGAGTGGCGATGTCTCGATTTAAAACAGAAACTTTGTCGCGTGCGTCATCTTCTAAGTCGCCCAAATGCAGACCAAGACGCTCAAGCTTTTTATCCATATAGCGAATATTGGCTGCAATCTCAGCACGCTGTTTACTATTTAAAGCGTCAATTTCTGTTTGAGTCAGTTCTTGAACCTGATTATCTTTTAACTGTACAGGTACAAAGCCATGTTTCTCATTTCGAGAAATCAATTTTAGATCAAGTTCTTCGCCTTCTTTTGTTAATTCGACAAGCGCTTGTTGCTGTTCATCACCAGTTTCCTGACGGATTCGCTCGATACGGTTATGATAAGTCTCTGCGCTAAAACGGCGTTCAAGCTGCTTTAAAATAATTTGCCAAGTTTGATGAAGAGTTTGTTGAAACTTGATTCCTTGTCCAGCAGGGAAGCGTAGCGCAATGGGCTGACGAGCCTGTTTAAAGTTATAAACATATACCCAATCATCTGGAGTAGGCATTGTTTTGGCATGTTGTTGTAGTAAACGCTTAATCATGGTGCGTTTACCTAAGCCTGCTGTTCCTACCGCAAAAATGTTATAACCAGAGTAGGGTAAGGAAATGCCAGCTTCTACCGAAGCTTTGGCGCGGTCTTGCCCTAAAAAGTTGTTGAGCGGCTTGATGCGTTTTGTTGAGGCTGGAATATTTTCAAAATTTGGAATGTGCGTAAGTTGTTCGGGTTTTAACGCTGTTTTATCTAAAGTCATTTTAATATCAGGTTGCTCAAAAGCTGAAGGAAATGCATTTATTGTGACTTTTGTGGTGTTTGTTTTAGCGAGTGATAAAGTTGAAGATGTCACTTGATCAAGTTTTTGTGTCACTGTTGATATCCAGCAAAAGAAAACGAAGGTTGAAGATTAAAGGTATACAGGTTTAGCATAAAATATCAAGCAAACTTGCCGTTTTTATCATCAAAACAAAACTTGATTGCATAAAGAATCTTGAAAGCAATTGTAAGAAGCGATTGAATAGGCGCATTTATAATTTATGGAAAATAAAAAACGAATGACCACACAAACCTCTGGTTGGGTCTCGGCGTTTAAAGCATTTTTAGACCGTCGTGCATTAATTATGCTATTTCTGGGTTTTTCTGCCGGAATACCTATTTTATTGATTTTCTCTAGTCTCTCTTTATGGCTAGGTGAAGCAGGGATTGATAAAAGTGCCGTCACTTTTTTCAGTTGGGCGGCTTTAGGATATTCCTTTAAATTTGTTTGGGCTCCCTTAATTGATGAGTTACCTGTACCAGTTTTGACTAAAGCTTTAGGCCGAAGACGTGCATGGTTGCTTATTGCGCAGTGTTTAATCGTACTTGCGATATGTACAATGGCTTTTGCCGACCCTGCTTTAGGTCACAGTTACCTTGTTCAAATGGCAGCAGGCGCAGTTTTACTTGGCTTCTCGGCTGCAACGCAAGATATTGTGATTGATGCTTATCGTATTGAGCTGGCTGAAACTGAAATGCAGACAGTGTTGGCATCAACTTATAATGCGGGTTACCGGATCGGTATGATTGTAGCTGGTGCTGGTGCATTATTCTTAGCGGCGCATTTGGGGACCGCAAAAGGAAACTATATTTACGAGGCTTGGAAGACCACCTATTTAACGATGGCAGCAGTCATGTTAGTCGGTATTATTACAACTTTACTCGTTCGTGAACCTAAAGTTGATCGTATATATAAAAACTATAAATCAAGTGATTATTACCGTCTGGTTTTAGTATTTTTTATTGCAGTTATTTCATTTGTATTAACCTATATTTACTCAGGCCAAGTTACCGAAGCAATTTCAAAAGCTGGCAATATTCAAGATAGTGCTGCTTTATTTGGTTTAGAAGCTTTAAGGTTCTTAACGGCGACAGGCGTTGCCATTCTAGCTGGTTATCTATTAGTAAAAATAGGTGTGGTGAACCAGCAAATGGCTAAGGAAACTTGGATTGCCCCAATTCTGGATTTCTTTAAACGTTATGGTGTCAAACTTGCCTTAGTACTTCTATTCTTGATTGGGTTCTTCCGTATTTCAGACATTATTGCTGGTGTGATTTCTAATGTCTTTTATCAAGATCTGAACTTTAGCAAAGAACAAATTGCTGAAGCCGTAAAAGTTTATGGTGTTATTTTCAGTTTGGTGGGTGGTTTCTTAGGTGGCTTATTAGCTCAACGTATGAACATCATGAAACTGATGTTCGTTGGTGCTGTATTGGCAAGCTCTACTAATCTCATTTTCATTGGCTTAGTAAAATCTGGAAAACCGCTTGATATGGTGGATGTCCAAATTGGGAATCACCATTATAAAGTGAAGCCAGATGAAGTGGGGTATTGGAAGCTAAAAGTGCCAAGCTCAAGTTTTAATGGCACCCAACAAATTGATGTAAAAGCTGGTTATGCTTTGCAAGATCAACAAGCCGAGACTATCGTTCGGGCTCAACCTCTAGTGACAACTCATTCTGAGAGTGTTCCTTTACAAATTTTACCTTTAATGGGAAGTGATCAGATATCGGCTAACTCTTCCGAAGGCAGTGTCGTGATTCGTGGGCAGTATTTTGGTAAAGCCTTATCACCTACTCAAAAGATTGTGGTGAATCTTGATGGACAAAATTTTGATGCAAAAATGACAGATCAAAAGGGCGTGTTTAACGCAGCAATTGATATGCAAAAATTATTGTCATCACCAAGTAAGCAACTTACTGCTTCAATTGTCGATGGAAATCAAAAAATATTATCGATTGCTCACCATTATGAAGTCGCTTCAAATTCTGTACCAAAACCTGAATTAGATGTGAATATCGATCCTTTACCGTACATTGATACTCAATCAGGTCAAGAAGTTGAGATTAGTGGTAAAGTCATTAAACCTTATAGCTCACTATGGCTTTATTTTGCCATTGTTGTTGATAATATGGCTTCAGGCTTAGCCGGTGCGGCATTTATTGCGTTCCTTTCAAGTTTGACCAGTGTGTCATTTACTGCTGTTCAATATGCGATCTTTAGCTCACTTATGACCCTTACCCCAAAACTTTTAGGTGGATATTCGGGTACCATAGTGAGTAATATTGGATACCCAAACTTCTTTTTGATGACCACAATGATCGGGATTCCAATCTTAATTTTAGTTGTTTGGGTTGGAAAACTGCTTAAAGATCATCAAACACATGACATAGAAAAGGCAGGTGAATAAACATGCGAATGCTTCATACAATGTTGCGAGTAGGCAATTTAGAACAATCTTTAAAGTTCTATACCGAAGTATTAGGGATGAAGTTACTTCGTAAGCGTGATTATGAAGAAGGTCGCTTTACACTGGCATTTGTTGGTTATGGCGATGAAGAAAATAATACCGTGCTTGAACTTACTCATAACTGGGATACCTCAAGTTATGATTTAGGAAATGGCTATGGTCACATTGCGATTGGTGTTGAAGATGCTTATAAAGCATGTGAAGAAATCAAAGCACGTGGTGGTAAAGTCGTTCGTGAAGCTGGCCCAATGAAGGGTGGTGTAACGGTGATTGCATTTGTTGAAGATCCGGATGGCTACAAAGTCGAGCTTATTCAACAAGACGCAAATGCTAGAAATAATTAAATAAATGACTCAGGCGCTTTAAGATTTAGGTCTTAAAAGTCTAGCTTTATTTTTATAGCCCAGTATGATGAAGGCTTGACCAAATGGTCAATTTATCAACTGGGCTTTTCTTTATCTAAAATAATCATAGGATGTGAACATGCTGAAGTTCTTGGCACTTGATCGATTTACAATTTTGTTGGTTGGCATGGTACTACTAGCAACTTTTTTTCCAGTCAGTGGTCAAGCTGCGCAGTATTTCAATACATTAACTACAGTCGCGATTGCTATTTTATTTTTCTTGCATGGTGCCAAGCTGTCTCGTGAGGCAGTCATTGAAGGTATTTTGCATTGGAAAATGCACTTACTGGTATTTGCAATTACGTTCTTTATTTTTCCTGCTATTGGTTTATTGGCTAAACCTATTCTTTTACCTCTATTAGGGCAGCAGCTCTATTGGGGTTTTTTGTTTATGTGCTTCTTGCCATCTACAGTTCAGTCTTCTATTGCATTTACTTCAGTTGCAAAAGGGAATGTAGCGGGGGCAGTATGTAGTGCATCTTTCTCAAACTTGATAGGTATGTTTATTACGCCAGTTTTAGTCAGTTTCTTTATTTTAGGACAAAGTCAGCACGGATTTGATCCTACATCTTCAATTATACAAATTACTTTGTTGCTATTAGTGCCTTTTGTTTTAGGGCAATTACTTCGTCCCTATGTTTTTCCATATATGGCAAAAGTACCAAGTATTGTAAAAGCATTTGACCAAGGTTCAATTTTGATGGTGGTCTATGGTGCATTTAGTGGGGCTGTGGTTGCGGGGCTTTGGCATCAGGTGAGTTGGAAAACCTTACTGCTTTTAACCATTGCTTGTTCTGTTTTACTCACCATTATTATGCTGCTTGCACTTTATTTACCGCGTGCTTTTGGTTTTAACCGAGCTGATCAAATTACAGTGTTCTTTTGTGGTTCAAAAAAGACCTTGGCCAGTGGTGTACCTATGGCACAAATCTTATTTATTGGCCAACCTTTAGGTATGATTGTTTTACCAATTATGATCTTTCACCAAATCCAGTTAATGGTCTGTGGGGTAATTGCAAATTACTTGGCTAAATCCCAAGATTAATTCGCAAAAAAAATTTATATGGCGTATAATACTGCCCACTTGTTGTGCTTAGCTCTAACCCTTGAGGTTTCGGTGGGCCAAAAGAATGGTCTGTTGTGGTGTTGATCTGCTTGTAAAAGCTTTCCTCAATTTAATTGAGAGTGATCAATTGCGATGACAGCTTAAGCCTTTCTTCAATTAGGAGTAATCGACGATGCGCGCCGATATTCACCCAAAATATGAAAAATTAGTTGCAACTTGTTCTTGCGGTAACGTAATCGAAACTCGTTCTGCTTTAGGTAAAGAAACTATTTACCTTGACGTATGTTCAGCTTGCCACCCTTTCTACACTGGTAAACAAAAGAATGTAGACACTGGTGGTCGTATCGACAAATTCAAACAACGTTTTGCTGGTATGTCTCGCTCTATCAAGCGTTAATACTTCAAAACGAAACAAAAAACGGGCTTATGCCCGTTTTTTGTTTTTAATATACAAGACCATTATTGGTCTTGTACGTCTGTTAAGCGGTCAAGTTTTTTCTGAAAATAATCACCTTGTAGAAAGCGCACTTCTACATTCCATGCATTGGCAAACAGGTTCATATCATTCAAGTGAGCTAATAAAATTCCAATCGGTTTTACAGTCAAATAGTTCAATATTTTTTCTTGTAAGTTATTAAGCCCTTGGTCTGAGCTTAATAGATCAGTTTTGCTGGACTGTAATTTTACAAGTTGAATATCAAGCTGCTGTAATATTGAATCGCTATACATGGAAGAAGCAAAATCTCGAATTGAAATTTCCGCACCATGTTGGCGTAAGCGAGCAATGTGCTGTTGAGCAATTGGGAGATAAGGCTGAAGAGCTTGTTCTGAAAATTGCAAAATCAGTGGGCTTTCAATTTTACTTCCGATAATAGTCAGTAGTTTGGAAATCAGCTCAGGGAATGTTTTATCTTTCAGCAAAATATCAATATTAAGGTTAATAATGAGTTTCGCTTTAGGATACTGAGCAATGAAATTATGAAGCTGTTTACATGCTTCTACCAATATCCAGCGGTCTAACTGAATTGAAAGTTCGGCATCTTCTTTAAGATCACTTAAATCATTTAAGTCATACCATTGTTCACCAGCAATAAAACCACTTGTCACTTCATAGTTATGAGTTTCTTGGTCATGCTTATCGTAAATTTGCTGGTACTTCAGATGTATTTCGCCCTGAGCTAGTTTTTGTCTTAACTGCTGGAGCAAAGAGGACTGAGGCGTATGGTCAAAATGTTCAATTGTTAAATCAAGAGGAACAGCTTCAATGCTCGGTGAAACCGTTTTTTCTACTGTTGGCATTATTTCAAGTTGAGGTGTAACCTGAGGTAAGCCTTGCTTTTCTGCCTCGTTCAATAATGAGCTAAAAGAGTTCTCAGTTAAGGGTTGGTTGAGAAAAGCATAACCAAGCTTTAACTGCACTGAAAAGTTTTGCTCATTTACTTTTAACAAATGTTCTTTTTGCAAAGTTTGTAAACTCGTCAGCTGTGAGTTTAAAACTGAATTATTCTCAGCTTGTAAAATCCCCACATAACTACCCAAGTCGACTTGGAAAATCGGCATCTGTGCATGGTCTTTTAAAAAACCATGGAGCTGATTGAAATATTGCCCTAAAGTTTGCCAACCCTGTTGAAAAATTCGTTCTGGGCACTGTGCAAGTCTAAATAAAACAACGGCGTTTGCTTGGGCAGGGTGGGTCGATAAATGACGATTAATCTGTGGCCAAGCTGCACTCAACCCAACACTTTTTTCGGACGGAGCACTATTTGCTGGAACAGTTAAATCAACTTGATAGTCGATGGTGAGTTGTACCGCGTCTTCTTCTTGGCTTGGAATAAACTCGAGTTTTAGCGCATTATTACCCGAAATAGCCTGATGCTGACTCTGGATTTCAAAGCGTGCCTGATCAAACTGGCCTAAAGAAATTTTCTTAAACCGCTGTTTAAAAATATTTAAATCGTTGGGCTGTAAGACATCTAAAATCGGTAATCCAATAATATCTTCTTCTTGTTGAAAACCAAAAAGATTCAAATATTCGGTATTTGCCTTAATGTGGATGCCTTCTTGAAAAATAGCAACCGCTTTATGGCTGTTGTCGACCAGTGTTTGCGTATGCGTATGAATGGTATCAAGCTCGGCCAAAAGACGTTGTTCCGTCTGTAAAAGGCGGCTGTATGACAGTGCCCGAACCAGCGTAATATAGAAATAATCTAGCGGTTCTAATGGGACTACATCATAAATCCCTTTTTGAATATAGCTTTGATATTGCTGCGCTTGGTAATCATCCGGCTGTAAAAGTAATATTGGAAGCTGCGGCTGTTCTGAGGCTTGAACAAGGGAGAGAGTTTGTTCAATTTTCAAATCATAGGCGCGACCAAAAATAATGACATCCCACGATGTATTGAGCTGCTTTTCAAAACTTTTTAAATCATCAAGTAATAAGGCATTAACTTGATAATCATTCCCCGATAATAAATTTAAAATTTGGTTATAACGTAACTGGTTATCATCAATAATGAGTAAACGTATTTCAGTACGTTTTAACCTTTTAGATAGTAAAGAGTTTCTCACTTTAATGCTTCCCATAAATCTTGGCTATTCACGGTGTTATTCTTTTTCAGCATGAACTGATCAAGCAGGTACTGTTGCTGCTCATTCAGAAGCTCAAATTGAAATTGAATAAAACTTTGAGTAATGAGTTGTGCTTTGAGTAGATACACTTTGATTTCTTCTGTCCCCAATCGTAAATGAATTGTTTGTTGCTCTCTAAAAATTTGAGACCCCGGTAAAATAAGCGTGTTTTGTATTTCTTCTAGGTTTTGAGTTTGTAGTAATAGTGCAGGGTGATAATTACGCGTATGCCGCTCTGCCTGAATATGTACAGCGCAAGGGAACATGGCTTGTGAAAGAATTTCTAAACCCAGTTCCAGACTTTTTTCTGTAGATTGTTTAATCCAGCGAATTACACCGCCACGCCACTGACCATGTAGCGTTTCCTTCACCAAAATATATTCGCCGGTTCTTAAGTTTTTAGGTGCTTCGCCGGACCATTTAATACGATAGCCATTAACACTAATATCAAGCACGGTAGTTTGATAAATTGTTTTACTCTCACGGCTTAAGCGTTGATAAGACGAGGCTTGTTGTTCTTTTTTCTCTAAATTGGATAAAACTTTCGACTCACTTTGTAAATTATAGTTATTACTCAGTTGTAGCGTTTCTTCAAAGTTTTTGGCTTTAGATAAATAAAAATGTGCGGTACTTAAGCCAAAACAAATTTGTAAAGCTGCATTATATTCATAACGCTCATGACGGCGCTGTGCTGTGGTACCCAAAATCGTTTGAACGTGAAACTTTAATGCGGGACTTAAATAAATCTTTTCATTTTTAGACATATATTGAGCATTTTTATGCATGGTGGCAGTGACATGCTCAAGCAAAGCTTGCGTGCTAATAAAAATACTTGGATTGAAATTTGAGCTTTGTTTCTTGTTATATACAGGCGGATGATCTTTAGTTGGGTCGACCACATACTTTGTTGAAGCAGTGTCTTTCGGCAAGATCTGAATCATGCGTGCCCAGTCAAAACTACATTGAAACAGGGCCTGAATTTCTGACTGGCGAATCTGATTGGTGTTAAAAATATCTAATAAAATAAGCTGCGCATAAGCCTGCGTAATATTGGCTAGCGGATGCTGTACACCTTGAATATGATTAATATTGGTTAAATGATATTTGTATTGAACCGCTGTTTCGTAAAGCTGATGAGCAATTAACCATTGACCTTTGACAGGTTCGCTATAGAGCATATGCTGTTGATATAAAAGATTGGTCAACTGCTGCAATGCGTGGAATGTCGCCAGAATTCGTGCGGTTTGTAAATTTTTCTTTTGTTTAAAAGAGAACAAAGAAAACTTCTGTTTTTGTAGCTGTTCGTGGCTTGTTTGCGCAATATTTAAATAAATACTGGCAAAATAACAGCGCAGAAGCATGGCCAGTTCAATAATGTGTTCGTTACGGTCGGTACTAATGACACCTTGGTTAAAGAAGTTTTTTTCTAAACTTGCCAACACATTATTAATGGTGGGGTGAAGTGTCTGAATTAAGTCAAAGCGTAAGGTTTCACTGCAATTTAACTCATTCAGCTCCAAAATTGCTGTAAATAGCGCTTTTGAAGTATCACCCAATTGCATAATAGAAAGGGTAGTGACCCACTCATTAAGATCTTTAATGTTGGCTTCACAAAAGCTTAACCGTTCACGAGTAAGTGCGGTTTGATTGTGAAAAATGTCCGAAAGTGCATTATTCATCATCACTTATTATATAACTCAAAAAGTTGTAGCCCCAAAAAGCGGTGTTTTATTCTTTTCGCCCGCAATTTCCCTGACGAGTTTAGGAACCAAATATCCTGGTAGGCTCGCTAACACGTCTTGATATATCGCATCTATTTCAGATGGTATTAAATCAAAATGTTGTGCGCCTTTTACTTTATCTAATACATGTAAGTAATATGGCATAACGCGAGCTTCAAATAGACGATAACTTAAATCAGTTAAAGTTTGAGCAGAATCATTCACCCCTTTAAGCAATACTGCCTGATTTAGAACAGTAATGTGGTGTTCAGATAGCTGCAACAATTTTGAACAAGTAAAGTCATCGAGTTCAGAAGCATGGTTTGAGTGTACCACCAGAATAATACGCAGCCTACTGTTTTTTAATAAAGAAATAAGCTCTTCGTCGATACGGTTTGGAATGACAATTGGAACGCGTGAATGAATTCTCAGAATCTTCACTTGTTTGAGAGATGATAAACGTTCTAGCCAAAGCGCTAATTTACGGTTAGAAAGCGTAAGAGGGTCACCTCCGCTTAAAATCACTTCGTTAATATCGGGGTTTGACTCGATATAATTTTTAATGTTTAGCCAATCTTCATTTTTAGGTAAATTTTCCTGATAAGGAAAGTGACGGCGGAAGCAGTAACGGCAATGGACCGCACATGCACCGGTCAAAGTCAGTAAAAAACGAGATTTATATTTATGTAAAACACCCGGTAATTGATTGGCTGCTTCTTCACCTAAAGGGTCGGTGACAAACTCAGGATGTTCCTCAAGTTCTAAATGATGTGGCAACACTTGGAGTAAAAGCGGATCAAGAGGATCTTTAGCGTTCATTTTTCCGACGAACGCACGCGGAACACGCAATTTAAACTTTTCAGAAGCCAGAATCGCCCCTGATAATAGCTGATTAGTGGATAACTCGAGCAGGTTCAACAACTCTAAAGGATCGGTAATAAGGTCACTGAGTTGTGATTGCCAGTTTTGCTCTTGGTGTAAATAGTTTATCATGCGACACGATTAAGATAATGCAACAGCGCATTATATCGCATAGTTGACTTGTTAAGTTTGGAGTGTGCCAGTCATGGCCAATTATTCTACAAATGATTTCAAGCCAGGCCTTAAGGTCATGCTTGATAGTAACCCATGTTCAATCATGGAAAACGAATACGTAAAACCGGGTAAAGGCCAAGCGTTCAACCGTGTAAAATTACGTAACCTTAAAACTGGTAAAGTTTTAGAAAAAACTTTTAAATCTGGTGATACTTTAGAAGCTGCTGACATCGTAGAAGTAGAAATGAACTACCTATACAACGATGGCGAAATGTGGCACTTCATGGACCCAGAAAGCTTCGAACAAATTGCAGCTGACAAAACTGCAATGGGTGATGCTGCTAAATGGTTAAAAGACGACTCAAATGAAACATGTACAATCATGTTATTCAACGGCGTTCCTTTAAACGTAAATGCACCTAACTTCGTTGTGTTGAAAGTTGTTGAAACTGATCCGGGCGTACGTGGTGATACTTCTGGCGGTGGCGGTAAGCCAGCTAAGCTTGAAACAGGTGCGGTTGTTCGTGTTCCGTTATTTGTTCAGCAAGAAGAAAGCGTTCGTGTAGATACTCGTACTGGTGAGTATTTAGAGCGTGCATAATAGTTAAAAAATAAACTATTATCGAAGGGATGATGTCAATCATCCCTTTTTTTATGCGAAAGTATAAGAGGAAAAAGAACAAAGGAGGAGTAGAGTCACAAGGATTGAGCAGAGAACAGTACATAACAATATAAAACTGCTGTAATTATTTATTGAGAGGTTAAGAATGGACACAATGCAAGCGAAATCTACGCTTCCCTCCAAATTGGTCTGGAGCCTAGTAGCAATTATAGGTGCTATTTCTTTCGGGATGCTGGCGCTAAGTCGTGGTGAACATGTTAATGCAGTATGGTTGGTACTGGCAGCTGCATGTGTGTATAGCATCGCATATCGATTTTATAGTCTATTTATTGCAACTAAAGTATTTGAATTAAACCCGAGACGGTTAACTCCTGCACATCGTTTAGCCGATGGCTTAGACTATGTGCCAACAAATAAGTATGTACTGTTTGGACACCACTTTGCCGCGATTGCCGGCGCAGGGCCATTAGTTGGGCCGATTTTGGCTGCACAAATGGGCTTTTTACCGGGCACCATCTGGTTATTGGTTGGTGTGGTTCTGGCGGGTGCGGTACAAGACTTTCTAGTTTTATTTATATCAACACGCCGTGATGGCCGTTCACTGGGTGAAATGGCAAAGCAGGAGCTTGGTCCTTTTGCCGGTATTGTGGTTATGTTGGGCGCACTTGGGGTAATGATTATTATCCTTGCGGTATTGGCTTTAGTTGTTGTGAAAGCACTTGCACATAGTCCGTGGGGTGTCTTTAGTATTGCAGCCACTATTCCAATTGCATTGTTCATGGGCGTTTACATGCGCTTTATTCGTCCGGGACGTATTGCAGAAGTTTCAATTATTGGCTTCGTTTTAATGATGCTGGCAATTGTGTATGGTGGACATGTTGCCGCAGATCCATATTGGGGTGAATTCTTCACTTTAACTGGAACACAGCTCACTTGGTGTCTCATCATTTATGGTTTTATCGCATCGGTACTACCAGTTTGGTTGCTATTAGCACCACGTGATTATTTATCTACTTTCCTTAAAATCGGGGTTATTCTTGGTTTGGCAGTCGGTATTGTGATTGCATTGCCTGACCTTAAAATGCCTGCTGTTACCCATTTTATTGACGGTACAGGTCCGGTTTTCTCAGGTAGCTTATTCCCGTTCTTATTTATTACCATTGCCTGTGGTGCCATTTCAGGTTTCCATGCGCTGGTATCGAGTGGTACGACACCAAAACTTGTTGATAACGAAGTTAATATCCGCATGATCGGTTACGGCGGTATGCTTATGGAGTCTTTTGTCGGGATCATGGCGATGATCTGTGCGACAGTATTAGATCCAGGTGTGTACTTCGCGATTAATGCGCCAGCAGCAGTGCTCGGTACAACCGTAGAATCTGCGGCGGAAGCTGTACGTAATTTAGGCTTTGTTGTTACGCCTGAAATGTTGACGGTCTTAGCTCAAGAAGTGGGTGAAAGTTCAATTCTTTCACGTACGGGTGGTGCGCCTACCTTTGCTATTGGTATGGCTCATATCATTTCTGAAATCTTTAACAGCCGTGCCATGATGGCATTCTGGTATCACTTTGCGATTTTATTTGAAGCATTGTTCATTTTAACTGCGGTAGATGCAGGAACACGTGCTTGTCGTTTTATGGTGCAAGACACGGTTGGTATTGTTATTCCGGCGGTTAAATCTTCAGGTTCATTCTTTGGTAACTTGTTAGGTACGGCCGTTGCGGTAGGTGGATGGGGCTTCTTCGTCTATCAAGGTGTGATTGACCCACTTGGCGGCGTCAACTCATTATGGCCTTTATTTGGTGTGGGTAACCAAATGCTGGCTTCGATGGCACTCATTTTGGGTACCGTGATTCTGTTCAAAATGAAAAAAGAGAAGTATGTGTGGGTGACGATCATTCCAACCATTTTCTTGTTTATTACCTGTATGACAGCAGGATGGCAGAAGATTTTCCACGAAAACCCGAAAATCGGTTTCTTGGCTCAAGCACATAAATTCTCCGATGCGATTGCTCGTGGTGAAATTCTTAAGCCTGCAAAAACCATTGCTGAAATGCAAACTATTGTGATGTCGAACCAGATTAATGCTGCACTTTGTGGCTTCTTTATGATTGTATCGATTGTCATGATTATTGCCTCAATTGGTATTGTTCGTCGTGCTTTAGCAAGTCCAACACCGACTGTAAATGAAGCGCCTGCGGTATATACCGATCCTGAAGTGGTTACCACTCGAGGAGAATAAAGATGAATTTTAAATTTGCAAAAAATGGTACTGTCATTATTGCGAAAATCATCAAAATGACCGTACTTTCGCAAAAAGAGATATTGCTCTCTCCAAAGAACTGGTCACGTATCGCAACCTTGTGGCAGCGTTTACAGCAAAGCTTCCGACTCATGGTTGGTGTGCCGGACTATCAAACGTATCTGGAGCATATGAAAGCCCATCATCCAGATTTAACACCTATGGATGCACAAACTTTCTATCGACATTGTGTTGATGCAAGATACCCATCTGCAGGTGGTACTTTGAAGAAGTGCCCTTGTTAAGTTGACCTTGATATTTGGCTAAATAAAGACGGTATGTGGTTGAACCATGTACCGTTTTACTTTTTGGGAAATTAAAAAGAGTTTGCTCAAAGTCTGCTCATTTGTATTTTTTTCACTGGTAAATCACTTGTTTTGCTTTTGAAAAATGAATATGATGCTTTCCATCTTAGGCGTATAGCTCAGTTGGTTAGAGCGCTACGTTGACATCGTAGAGGTCTCCAGTTCGAGTCTGGATATGCCTACCAAGATATTAAAATCATATGAACTCGCATAGCTTTATATGATTTAAAAAAGCTCTAAATTATAATGATTTAGGGCTTTTTTATTGCTTTATATAAACTAACATAAACTCATATAGCAGACAGATTCTTGTATCATCGTGTGTATCATGATTCAATTACTGAACTCATGATACAAGCTTGTTTGCCATAATTTGTATGAAAAGAACCGCAATTAAGAAAAGACCCTTATCTGATACGACTTTGGCCAGCCTTGAGCCAGAAGATAAAGACTATAGGGAATTGGATAGTAATGGTCTGTATTTCCTCGTACAAAAGAAAGGAAATAAATCTTGGCAATTAAGATATAAAAAGCCTGATGGCAAATGGTCATGGATGGGGTTAGGAGCTTATCCAGCTATTAGTGGAGCATTAGCTAGAAAGAAGGCAAATGAAATATTAATTAACATCTATTCTAAATTTATCCAGTTTAGCAAATTAGTCTTACGGCTTTATATTCTGGATAGCAGGGAAATAGGTTCTAACCTATATAGCACAAGCTTTACGCCTTTTTTGGCAAATACCATCTCGTAAGACTACGTAAGAGTAAATTCTTTATTAAAGCTTAGCTAATTTTGACCATTCATTTTTTGATTTTGTATAACTATGTATAACAAAAAGAGACAACTTTAACTCGAAATCACTGCTCATTTCCTTGATGGACAACTTATAGAAGGATTAATCAATTGCTTTCAAAAGCCCACGAATATTACATTTCATCTCTTTTTGATAATTGATATTTCATCAAGGGACATCAAGGAAACTTTTCCATTTTACTCATACGAAATGTTTGCAATTTACCTTGACAGACTAGCCTCTAGAAATAGATGAGATTTCTCTTGAATCCCTTATATACCAATGGTTACTGGTTATTTGTGTGAATTTAAAAAAATTGAATTTCGTCAAGGTACGTCAAGGTAAACTCGTATAACCAAGTATAAGATTTAATTATTTAAGCAATAATAGAGCATTTAGCTGCACAGCAATTTTTTGAAAATATCTTCTATGCTAGGCATTGCAATGGTTTCAGCTTTTTTATAGTTTTAATTTCGTACAGCTACGTACAACAAAAAACGTGATCTATATTCAATTCTGTCTAAGTACGTCTAAGTAATTACTTGGACGGCTTAGCTATGGATCATGGTTTAAAATGCTCTATAAGCTATGTATATGAATGGATACAGCAGATTTCTAGAAAATATGTTTATCTAAAACTGTCCAAGTACGTCCAAGTAAATTTTGCTTTACGGCGTTTTATGAAAAATATGCTGTACGTTATGGACCATAAGGGTTTTAGTTTTTTCTAAACTTCCATCTCGTAAAGCTACGTAAAGCAAAAAACTTAGCTTTTTGTTGGACGGCGGTTATCTTTAATTTCTTTGAAAACTATATATAGAAATGTTTTGAGGCGGATTTGAAATCTTGAGTTTGTCTAACTATGTCCTAATAAAAATTAGAAAATAAAGAAAAATTTGTTTCATGAGATTAGGGGTTACTACAAAATTTTTTCTATGTATAAAAAAGATGAATAAGAGACTTTTATATAAATGAATAAAAGACGGGTTATGAGTATGATGAATTACATAGAGAACAATAACTAATCAAAAAATGACTTCTAATTACGAATTAATATTTTAATAAACACAAATAAAGAATGAAATATTTATAGATTGTATGCAATTTTTTTTCATTATTTGATGATTAAGTTAGAAAAACGCAAAAAAAAAGGGATAAGTCTGGAATATATTTTTTATTAATTGATATAGAGCAATTAATGGAAATCAGGGATGAAAATACAAATCGGGAAATTTCTCAATAAGCGCTTAAAAGAACTTGGTATTCAACAAGTTTTTGGAGTACCTGGTGATTTTAATCTCTCATACCTTGAGCAAATTGAAGAATCTGATGATCTCGAATTTGTTGGTAACTGTAATGAACTTAATGCTGCTTATGCAACGGACGGTTATTCCAGAAATAAAGGTTTTGGAGCATTTGTAACTACGTATGGTGTTGGTGATTTAAGTGCGATTGGTGGAATTGCAGGTTCATACACAGAAAATATTGCAGTCATCCATATCTCTGGTGCTCCACCATTACATGCTATGCAAAATAAGGCTTTATTACACCACACATTAGTCGATGGAAATTATCATAATGTGATGAACTGTATGAAAGAGTTTACAGTAGCACAGACTCTATTAACGCCATCAAATGCTGCATATGAAATTGATCGTGTGTTAAAAACATGCTGGCTTGAGCGCAGACCGGTTCACTTACAATTGCCGTCTGATATTACTCATTTAGAAATTGAGGTAGATGATCAACCATTGATTCTACCGAAACAAAAAAGTGATCAAAAACAGTTAGAGGATGTACTTACTCTTCTTTCACAAATGATGAATACCGCGAAGACTCCAGTTATTGTGGTTGATATTGAAGCAGATCGTTTTAACATCGTGCCAAGTATTATAAATATCAGTCAACGCTTTAACATTCCGTATGTGTGCTTAAGTCCTGCCAAAAACATTATAGATGAGCATTCTGCTTTGTATCTGGGGATCTATGCTGGCGTTGCAACCCAACCAGACATCAAGCAACTTGTTGAAAACTCAGATTGTTTAATTGGAATTGGGCTACGTTTTACCGATGCCAGTACAGCTTTATTTACGCATAAAATCAATGAACAGAGCTTTATTGATATCAAAAGATATGACTTGGCAATTGGAAATCGTCAATTTCCAGGCATTATCATGTCTGAGTTGCTGAGCAGACTGGAAACAAACAGCACTATTGAACCTAAAATAGATCTTGTGAAAAAGGTTGAAATGCAGGCTCAGCCAATTGTTGTTCAAAATAAGGCTGACAAAGTTTATCAAAATATTTTTTGGCAATATATTGAAGAGTTTATTCACGAGGATGACATCATTTTTGGTGAAGTAGGCACATCAAATATTGCATTATCTTCACTTAAACTACCCAAAACGGCTAAATATATTGCACAGCCTATTTGGGGAGCAATTGGCTATACCGTGCCTGCCTTATTTGGTTCATTAATGGCAGAAAAAGATCGCCGTCAACTTTTGTTTATAGGGGATGGATCACTTCAGTTAACAGTACAAGAAATATCAAGCATGGTTCGTTATGGACTAAAACCTATTATTTTTATTTTGAATAATTATGGTTATACCATTGAGCGTTTTATTTTAGGCAAACATGCGAAATACAATGACGTCCACAATTGGCAATATACTAAATTGATGGAAGTTTTTGATGAGAATAATGCATATACAACAGCAATTGTCGAAACCATTTCTGATTTGGAGCAGGCTTTATCTATTGCAACTAAACATGAAAATTTGACTTTGATTGAGGTACGGCTTGATCCACTTGATGCACCTGAAAAATTAAAGACTTTTGCAAAAGCTTTTGCAAAATATGATTATGGTGAAAAGTTTTATGCGCAAATGGTAAATGATTAATTTATAAAATTCTTATTAATATTATTAGATTAGACCTTTTTGAAACCTTATAAAACTTTAAATCATACGATTTAAAGTTTTATAAAGATAGTCGCTATAATCTTATTCATTAGACTGCACTAAGGAAGGCGATGAATGAAAAAAGCAGAAGATCAAAATGTTATTGAGAGTTTCAAAAAGCCAGAGTCATTAGACCAAATGCTGGATTACAGACTCTATTTAGTTTATCGGGACTGTGGAGTTGTGACCGAAAAAATTTGCAATGATATTTTTGGAATAACAAGGAGAAGACTCAGAATCATTTTTCTATTAATGGAATATCCAAATATTTCTGTGAGTGAGCTTGCAGCTTTAGCTGAATTAGACCTTACTCAAACATCAAGAACAATTAGCTCAATGATGAGAGAAGGTTACTTGAAAAGGCTGTCAAATCCAGATAATGCACGATACTCCATTTTAAAATTGACAGAGAAAAGTGTTGAAATTTATAAAGATTTACTTCAGCAGTACCAATATGTAAATAATCAGTTGATTGATAATTTTAATGACAGTGAGTTGCAGCAACTAGATCATTTATTGAAAAAATTACGGAACAATGCTCAGCAGGTGATTGAAAAATATAAAGAGATCAATCTAACTAAAGAATAAAACAATAAAAATATATTTTTATTGTTTTAAAAGGCCTGCAATTATCGGATTTCAGAGCAGGCCTTCACAACTCGATCTAACGTTTATTGATAAAGGAATATCATGAAGAAATACTTATTTGTGCCTCTAATAGGGCTGATCACATCGCATGCTTTTTCTCCTCCTTGGAATTGGCCATTTGTTATTGCAATTTGGCATATTATTCCAGCGCTAAAAACTAAGAATTGTATAATTAATAAACCTTCTGAATTTACCCCTTTAAGCACTATTAAATTAGTCGAGATAATTAATCGTCACTTTCCATCTGGAGTTTGTAATTTAATTCTTGGAAAAGGAGAGGTGGGGAGAGCGCTAACTGAACATCCGCAGGTTCAAAAAATTACATTCACTGGATCAACAAAAACTGGTATTTCAATTCTAAATGGGACTGTTGGCCAATTTAAAAAGGTTGTTCTTGAACTAGGTGGAAATGATGCAGCTATCATATTAGATGATGTAAATATTGAATCTGTAGCTGAAAAGGTTTTTCAAAGTGCATTTTTCAATGCAGGCCAAACATGTGCTTGTATTAAAAGACTATATATTCATGAAAAAGTATATGACCCATTTGTTAGTAAGCTAAGTGAACTAGCTGATAAGCAAAAAGTTGGCGATGGTATGGAATCTCAAACAACATTCGGTCCAGTGCAGAATGAAATTCAATACTTAAAAGTTAAAAATATCTTGAAAAAAGCTATTACCAATGGAGCTAAAGTATTAAATAATCCACAGAAAATTTCAGACAGTGGATATTTTATTTTTCCTACTCTTGTTGGTGAAGTTAATGAAAACATGGAAATTCTAACTGAAGAGCAATTTGGCCCTATACTCCCTATAGTTAAATATAGCGATGTAGGTGAGGTTATAAAAGATATTAATCGCTCAGAATATGGCCTTGGGGGGTCTGTGTGGAGCAGTAATATAGATAAGGCAAAGACTATTGCTGATCAATTAGAATGTGGCACGGTTTGGATCAATAGTCATGCAGATGTGTCTCCATTGGCGGAGTTTGGCGGATGGAAAACCTCCGGAATTGGCTATGCTTTTGGAAAGTCTGGTTTATTAGCCTATACTAAAAAACAAGCGATACATATTAGTAATTAATTAATTATAAGGAGTGGTGAGTTTACAAAAATACTCTACCACTCATAATTCTAACTTCTTGAAATCTAAATTAAATGTTGCTAGGATTTTGAAGATATTCTAAATTTTATATTTTTATTATGACTACAAGAGTGAAGAAATTCCAACAGATTAAAAGCGAAAATACGCGACAAAAAATTATTGATTCAGCATTAAAATTACTAGAATTAAAAGGTTATTCAAAAACTAATATTACTGATATAGCAAAAGGAGCAGATATTACAGTTGGAGCTTTTCAACATCATTTCCCTACAAAAGATGCTTTACTTGAAGTTCTCGTATTAGAAGTTTTATCCCCTTTGAACATTTCAAGTTTTTCAAATGTTTGGCCAAACTTAGAAGATAATATTGTTGATAAAGCAGATTATTTTGTAAACCAAGTTTGGAGTCAAATCTATGGAAAAAAAAGTTATATAGCTTCTTGGAGTTTAATATTAGGCTGTCGTGCCAATAAAAAACTGTTCGACTTGATTTTGGAACAGCGTTCGGTCAATGATCCTATTTTTAATTTAAACTTCTTAAAATACTTTCCAGAAATCCAAGAAAAAGTACCTAATGCAGAACACTTTCCCTCTTTTATTTATTCAACATTAAGAGGGATGGCTATTTTAGAAATTCTAAACCCTGAAAGCAAAGAAGTTGAAAGTCAGTTAAATTTTATAAAAAAAACAATAGTAATGTACGCTCATTAAATATATATGTATGTTTTGAGGCAGTGTTTTCTTTCAGTAGATTTTATTTTTTAATGCATAAAACACATTAAGTAATTGAACTATTAAGCAGGATTACAATGTAACCTCAGAAATCTGTAACCTTTTCACTTTTCTAAAAGGTTACGCCTTGAAAGCCTTGCCTTATAAGGCTGTAACCTCAGTAACCTTTGTAACCTCTAAAATTTAATTGATTGTTAAATCAAAATGAGAATATAGGTATTGATATAAAGCCACAGCAAAGACAATAGGAATATTTTTGTATCATGGCTTGTATCATTGATATTTTTTAATTATTAAATATATTGTTATCAGTAATTTAGTGAGTTGTTCAGTATTGGATATACCTACCAAGATTTAAAGTCCTATAAACTCGAATCGCTTTATATGACTTAAAAAAGCCCTAAACTATAATGGTTTAGGGCTTTTTTTATTGCTTTATATAAATTAACTTAAACTCATATTACTGTGTTGTATTTAACTTTTCATTTATCCATTTAAAAGCTTCCTGTACATCGTAGTTACCAGCATGGCCAGTTAGATAAGGGAGTTTGAAGTTTGTATCTTTAACTTTAGGATCATTGGTAACCGCATAATATAAGATCATTTGCATTGCAAAAGACGTATCTCGATCAAGCATTCCATGACGGATATACCAGTATGGTGCCGTATCTGTTGTTGTGTTTAGATAAGCAATTGGATTAACCATCTTTAATTGGTCTTTTAACAGATTTGCAGTGCTTGAATTACTGTTTAAATAATTTTCCCAACTGAGCCCTGTATCATCTTGACCTGAACCATCAGCTGTTTTGCTGTTATGATCCCATGACCATTGTGTAAAGTTGTTATATTCATTTTGGCTGTCACCAAAAAGATTTGTTTCTCCACTAATTGCAGTATTGCCATTAACGCCGACGGCATCGAATGCAACTACAGTTTTGAGTGCTTGATTCGCTGCCACATAATTTAGAAATTTTTGATAATCAATTTCGGTAACTTTACTGCCATCATGTTTGAGCCAATCATTAACGAGAGTTGCTTTGCTTGAGACAAAGTTCTCACCGAAATTAGGTACAGGTGTTCCTTTCGCAAGTTGGCGCTCAATTTCAGATTTAATTTGTTCCTTAATCTGATCCGGCATATTCTCAGCTGTTAACTGCTGTCCATTAGGAAGCTTTAAATTCAATGTTTGTAAATACATTGGAAATTTCTCAGCAATTTCTTTAGATGCGGTAAGTTGTGGTCCAGCAGAGTAACTAACACCATTTAAGTTGCCAGTATTACTATCATTGCGAGAAGCATTGTATTGCCATTCATAACCAAGATCAGCGTTCGCCAAATTGTTTATTGGACAATAAGCTACTACAGCAAAAACATTGTCTTTTACAGTACTTGTAAGAGATGTACCTGAACCGCGAACACCTGCTGCGCCAATTTCTGCTAAATAAGATAAGTAATCAGGGCTATTTCCACTAGCAGCAACCGTTGATATGAGACCACCGCCTCCACTTGTACCTGTAATAATTATCTTTTCAGCAGAACCAGGTAGAAGGGTGTCGTTGAGACGTAAATAACGTATCGCAGCTTTAGCATCCACAATAACAGCTGGAGCTTTTCCTGCCCATGTACCATCATAAGAACGAATACCTCGTCCTCTTGTGCCTACATCAACAACAATATAACCAGCTTTTAACGCTGCGCCATAGTTATCAGTATCATTGGTACTAACTAAATTTGCCCCTTCATTGATATTTGTTTTTACAGGGCTTGCCCACCAGCCGCCATTGTTGAATTGAAGATACATTGCTGTTTTTTGATCATTCTCTTTCCCTTCAGGAATGGAAATAATTAAAGTTTGATAAGCATATGGATCTGAAATAGTAGTTGTTCCACCACCGAGCGTTGCTTGAGTAGAAGCCATTTTTACAGGTTTGGCTACATAAACGATTCGATATTGAGTCACTTTCATTGCTTGACCATCGACCGTTAAATTGACAGTGGTCACTTGAGATTTGGAAGCATCAAATTTTAAGGAACTATCTACACTACTTTCAGTAGTTCCTGTTGATTCTAAAGTACTGCTATTGCTTTCATTATTACAGGCTGTCAAACCTGAAGCACTAAAAGCCATAATTATTGAAAATACGATGTTGTTGTATTTAAATTTCACTATTAGAAACTCCTTTTTCACTTGAAAAGTTAAGTAGTAAATCTTCCTTTTGAACTTTATTGCAGAGTTCGAGATATTATTTATTCCTTTATTGGCTTTTTAATCCTAGGAAATTTGATTTGTTAAGCTCTAGGTCTTTAAAAGAATCTCCTAGAGCTTTTAGATAGTAGGTTGAAGGTATTTTTTTATAAAATTCATTCTATTGTGAAAGACATGTTTTTTATTTATAGGCACACATAAAAAAATTACCCTTAATTTTTATAGAATTAAGGGCAACTCATATTTAGAAATTTAATTTAACGCTAAGTCCAGCAACCCAAGCATCATCTACTTCTTTAACGCCGCCAGGTTGATATACATATTGAATATTTGGACGGAGCATAATGCTTGGAGACCATTGGTAACTATAATTTAGTTCCACATCTATCTCATCATTTTGTAAAGGCTTATAAGCTAGGTTTGAGTAATCTTCTGCAGTAAACGAATTAATATCATTACTATAAATTCGAAGATCTTTAATTCGATCATTCACTGCATAACGAGCAAGTCCGAACCCAATAGAGTCATTAGGTCTATTGTCTAATAAGCCTTTGTACCAAAAGGCAACTTGTTGGCTGTCTTGAATACTATTCGTCGCTTTATCATTGAAAGTTAAGTTAATAGTTCCATAAAGTCCTTGTGATGAATTGCTACCTTTTTGGGTTAATTGCTGTTGTGCATTAAACCAAAAGCTATGCTTGCTACTATGAATTGTACGATCAGAAGGATTTAGAGATATTTCTCCTTCATTATTGGTTTTTACATCAGTAGCATCAGCTGTTGAGTAAAATGCGCCTAATTTGTATTCTCCTGCTAAGTTATTAAAAAGAGTAAGTTTAGGCTTCCAAGTTAATTCAATTGGAATAAGTGCTCCTTCAGTATCGTCCATAGAAAGATTAAAACCATGTTTCTCTAAAGCGTTTTCTGGATTCACTTCGTAAACTCCAATGCCCATAGTCCACGTTGGAGAAAATTGATATTTTACATTCGCTCCCCATACGCTAACTGGGGAGTTATACCAAATACTGCCTACAGCTTTACCGATTTGTCCACCACAGAGAACTAGATTCTGAAATTCACACTGGGAGGCATTAAAATCTTCTGACATACCCATTCGGCCAATTTTAAAAGTTAAAGTATTGTCAATAAAACCTTTCTTTAACCATGCTTGGCTTAGACGCCATGATTGACCACGACCATAAATTTCTTGTACAGAACTCAGTTGTGCTGCACGTGGATCCCCAATACGTTCACTTGCTAATGACTGACCATCTCTTTTTGTAATCATTAAACTTGCTTGGGTATTCTGCCAATTCAATATTTTTTCTAAATCAAAGTTTGCCCCAAGAGTTAATTGATAGGCATTTAATAATTCTTGATCATCGTTGTAGCCACCATCGAAATTAACTGCTGATTGATTCATTACTGAAAAGTTAAATTTATAACCCTTTTGTTCTAATTGCTGTCTGTTTCCATCCCAATCACCAAAAAGCCATTTTCTATCTGATGACCATGGGTCATTTGCTTGTGCTGTTCCATTAAATAGTGTCATTAATGCAACTAGTAAAAGTTTTCTTTGGTGTTGAGATATTAATAATTTATTCATTAAGCTGATCCTTTGCTTATTTAAGGCAACAAAAGGGATAGAGAGCAGTCGATATCCCTGTTTATTGCCAATCATTTTTGTGTTGTAGAGAGAGGAATAAAAAACCTGATTTTTCCTTAAGACAAGCTATTTACTTGTTTTAGATCTTTTATATGCTTCTGTTTTTTAACAGTTAAGTACATAATAAAGATAACAATGCATCCAATTGCAAATAGAATCGCATCAATATTATAGAGATGAAGAGGTTTAATACCGGCATCTAGTAAATAACCTGCACCTAATGGTGAAAGTATTCCTCCTAAACGACCCATTGTGATAGCAGAACCGACTCCAGTGGCACGAATCTCAGTGTCGTAAGTACTATTTGCAAGAGCATACATTCCAGCGACGCAACCGTTGTTAAATATACCAACGAGAACAGCAATCCACATTGAATATATATAGTTCCCTGAGTTAAGAACAAAGACTGTAATAAAAATTGCGGTCAAAGCAAAGAAACTAGAAAGCACAAGGTTGATTTGATAACGAACTGTCAGGAAGGCCATTAAAATGGCACCGAGAATACCACCGAAGTTCAAGATAATTCCTAAACTTACCCCTTGTTCTGGAGTCATACCTGCCATCGTTAATAACTTTGGAGTCCACGTTAAAATAAAGTATTGACCAGCCATAACTGAAAAGAAGGCAATCCATACAAAAATCGTGCGTGCTTTGAAATTACCTTTAAAAAGCGTTTTTATTGATACTTTTCCATGAGTAAGCTCTTTATAGGCCGGAAAGCTATGAATTGCTTGAATATTAAATTTTGCCAATGTTTTATTTATACGTTCAATCGAGTTAGGTTGTCTTTTAATGAGTTGATATTCTACAGACTCAGGTAAAACAAAATAGACTAGAACTAAAACGGTAAGAGTGAAGATCCCACCGCACATAAATACACTGCGCCAGCCAACATTCCCAATAAGTCGATAAGCAATCATACCGCCTACTACAGCACCAATAGCATAACCAGTAGATAGTAATGCTACCGACAAGTTTTTCCATTTTGTGGTTGAGAACTCATTAGCCATAACCGCACCATTAGTCAGCAAGCCGCCAATTCCAATGCCTGTAATGAATCTTAAAATTCCTAACTGATATGGGTTCATTACATGGCTACTGAATAGCATCGTTATGCCAGACAGAAGAAGGCAAGATAAAATAATTGTACGGCGGCCAACTTTATCGGCTATAGGGGCAATGAAGAGGGAACCAAAGGCCATTCCCACTAGCCCTAAGCTAATCAGGATGCCCAATACTGAACCGGATAAAGCCCACTCTTTTGATACGGAAGCAGCGGTAAATGACATCACTTGTACATCATATCCATCTACGATATTGAGTAAGATACACAAACCAACAAGTAGCCAGCGATAGCTATTCATTGGTCGAGTCTTTAATTCATTAAAAATATCCATATATTTATTTCCATTCATTTTTCTTCAAATGTTAGGGCAAAATCTCTCCAATGCTGAAATTGCTTATGACGGTTTTACTTCAATCGATGGTGTACCAAATACAGCTTCAGAAATAATTTTAAATTTCCAGAATATTGAAGGTTCCACCTGTGGAAGTTTACTTCCAACAGGTCAAGTCCAAGATATTATTAATAACATTCCTGTAACTTGTATTGATAATGGAATGCCTGTAGTGCTTATCCGCGCTTTGGATCTAGGTATTCAAGGTAACGAAAGCAAAGAGGAGCTTGGTGGCAACGAAGTATTAAAACAGCAATTAGAAGCTATTCGTTTAATTGCTGGTCCAAAAATGAATCTTGGTGATGTAAGCCAAAAAACTATTCCTAAGATGACAATTATTTCAAAACCAAGTGCAGGCGGAGCAATAAATACGAGAAGTTTTATACCTCATACCTGTCATTCAGCAATTGGGGTTTTTGGAGCTACAAGTGTTGCAACAGCATGCTTGATCAAAGGAACTGTTGCTAACGATATTGCTGTAACAACGAATGAGCTTCAACAACGTCTAGATATCGAACATCCTTCGGGCCGTTTTACTGTATTGTTAGAGCGCAATTCACAATATCAATTTACTAAATGTGGTTTTATACGTACTGCTAGACCGATTATGGATGGATTAGTGATGATTCCATCAAGTGTTTGGCAAAAACATTAAAGTTACAGGCAAATAATAAAATCAGTAGTAATCAATGAAAATTAGGTTACTACTTATCTATTGTCTCTTTTAAGGAGCAAGCTTACTTATGTTACGTTATTTATTTCCTAGTTTATTCTCAATTATACTTCTAAATACAGTTGTGACTGTAAATGCAAAAACCATCTCTTCTAAGAATGAATTAAATCCTATTCCTCAAGGTGGTCCGACATTAGTACAAGCTCAATTAGTACCTAACTACAAAGATATCTCTTATAGAGATATCTCTGCTACTCAAAAATTAGACATATATCTCCCTAAAAATAAAAAGAAATCTATTCCTATAGTTATTTATGCTCATCCCGGCGGTTTTATGTTTGGAGATAAAACCATGGCTAGCGCGAGTATTGTCCAGGGAATTCTTGATAGTGGTTTTGCATTTGTTAGTGTTAATTATCGATGGCGAATTCAAACATGAGGTGCGACAGTTTCAAAAGCCATATGATAATCAAC
>ERZ808232.38-NODE-38-length-81282-cov-19.316730_pt1 | contig 81282 bp, 79 predicted proteins | sample MGYA00521281_ERZ808232 | MGnify/ENA primary metagenome ERZ808232 (study PRJEB31515, sample SAMN02941833) | indoor metagenome | biome: House; feature: Kitchen Counter; material: surface | place: USA: Illinois | collected 2012-02-13 ... | reverse complement strand
TGAAAATTATATTGTGGAATAAGCCTTTAGAGATAGGTTTGTGCAACAAAGCCTTGCAAACATTAAAGATGGGATGTTTGTTAATAATATTACAATGATTAAAAATGCGGCAGGTTTATTTCTTGATGCTCCACAAGGTAATGCTTCAGTTTCAAATAGTATATTAGTAGGAAATACTATTAATTGTCAGTCTAGTTCAACGGATAAAGCAATTATTCAAAGTAATCTGGTTATATCTGACTGTAATCGTAATGCTACATCAAAGCTTCCTAATATAATCTTTCCTGCAGATGAAAAATTAATTGCTGGCGATAGTGATGAAGGTATATGTGATGTAACTGCAAAAAATGGCTTGTTATGCCCATTTAATATACCAAAAGATAGTTTTCTTGGTTTCTTTAAGCCAAGGTTACTTGAGAGCTATAATACTTTAGCCGACTCTTTAATTATTAATAAAGGGCGTTTATATAGTGATGGTTCATCAGTTGGTTTAGCAAGTTGTGAGAGACTTGACCAACGTGGAAAAAATCGCAGTGGTTACGATGAATTATGTGATCTAGGGGCGATTGAATATATTTTAAATAATGAAATTGGTACAGTGGGGCAGGATATTAAATATGGACAAGTCGCAAGATTTAATATTTTAAATTCTTTAAGTGAAGCAGACTTGGTTACACCTGCCACGTGTAAGCGTTTATTCGGTGAACGTCCTGATGGTAAAGAATGGCAACCCGGCTGTTTGAAAATAAAACAAAGTACGGATACACCATTTTCTAAAGGCAGTGTAACTATAGATCAAAATGGAAATGTAATTTATACACCAAATGGTAATTGGCATGGTGCAGATATTTTTAGTATTCAAGTCGTTACAAGTGTATCGAGATTTAACGATGGTTCAGATTTCCAATATATCTCGATTCCAGCAACTGTAGTCCAGGAACCTGTATCTGGTATTGAAGATAAATCTGTGAGTACGGGTGGTGGGGGAAGTGTCGGTGGTGGATTAATTTTAGGGTTATTTGGATTAATTGCATTACGCCGTTTCAAGTCATAATCATGGATGTGGACTATGAAAAATTATAAAAAAGCAGTATTAGCATTAGCTGTACTAGCGGCTATGCCTCTTTTTGCCGATACAGCAAATCAAAGAATCGAAGTAACAACTTTTGCAGATGAAGATGGTGAAAACCCTAATGCTTGTTCGTTAAGGGAGGCGATAAAAGTTGCTGAAACACGAAGATCTGATTACGGATGTACAGTTTATAACACTTCTAAAAGTCAGGTCATCCAGCTAAAAGCAGGAACTTATAACTTAAATAAAGAACTAGCTCCAAATGCAGATATAGCGATTTATGGATTTGGTGAAAAAGATCAAGATAAAAATTGGTCAGAGAAGAGTGTTTTAACCAATGATTATCCAGCATTACAACCGTTACAGACGAGAATTAATGCTGCTGGTAAATCACGTATCTTTAATACGGCAGTAAATAAACAACCCTTATTCCTTCAAAACATTATTTTGGAAAATGGTTCAGCTCCAGATTTTGGTGGCGCTATTTATGCAGGTGGTAATGTTACCTTATTAAATAGCCAAATTTTGAATTCACAAGCATCTAAAGGCGGTGCCATTTTCCTCGGTGGCGATAATGTTAATTTATCTGCAACTCACTCTTTGATTCAAGGTAATACTGCAACAGCAGGAAGTGTACTTTCAATGAGTTGTTGGAATGGTACAGCCTATGCAAAACGGGAAGTAACATTTACCTCTTCTAGTATTATGAATAATGGTTCAAATAGTTCCAATAATACTTTTGAGTTCTGTGGAGAGCCGAAAGCAACCTTTACAATTAATACAATTGCTCGAAATATTGCAAATACAGTCAATGGTAGCATTTTGAAATTTACTGGTGATGCTACTCCTAACGGGACACCTAATCCTTCGACCATACTTAGTTCTAACAGTAGTTTAACCTTAAAGAATAATACTATTGTTGAAAATAATGCTTATACCACGTTTTTATATGACACATTAGGAAGTAAAGAATTAAGATTTAACTTAATTGGTTATAATTCTGGAATTTATGCGTGTCATTATTTTATAGGACCGGCCACTGATTTAAAAAATGCTGGTTTCATACTATCCTTTAATGCATTAAATTTAACGAATGATGCTGGAAAATGTGATTTGCCGGCGGAAGCTCTTACATCTACGCATCGAACGGTTGATATAGCGGGACAGGCTTTTAATTTATTGCTTGAACCTTTACATTCATCTGCCCCAGAAACTGGCTTTTTACCAATTTACTATCCAAAGAATAATATTGGTGGTAAGAATTTAGTAGATGTAGACCCAGAAGGTAGAGATACATGTACTTCTATAGATCAACGAGGCCTATCACGACTTGCTGATAGTAAGCTCTACTATCAACCAAATAACCGTAATAGTTGTGATATTGGTTCAATTGAACTAATGAAACTGACTGCTGGTGATATAAAAGGTTTAGGGAATACTTCCCTTACAGATCTACTTGCAAAATATCAATCCCAATATGATACGGTTCAGAAAAATATATTAAATCCAGATTATGCATATTTATTAAATGTATTAAAAATCGATTCTGCAAATTATAAAAATCTTTTTGATCAAACCAAAGCAAATGCAAAATACAGAGCTATCTATATAGATTTGAAAGCTAATGGCTTACCTTTGCCGAATGAAGATAGTAACCATTTATTAAAGTTCTTTAATGCTACTGATTATAATATTAACCTTGAAGTTGTTGGCACAGGATTGATTGATGATAAAACTACAAGCATTAAAAAAGACGATGGATTGTTTTGTGAATGGAATCCTGCTCTCCAACAAATAATCTTCTATCGTTCAGATGATATTATTACCCAAGCTGGTGATTACAACTATTGTAAATATACAATTAGTAGTAAGGATGGAATTACGCAAACATCTGGTTTATTAGAAGCTCGATTTGATAATATTCCACCAGTAGCTGGTGAGGGTACTGTAACTTTTAAATATTTAGCAAATGAGATCATTCCTTTAAATCTATTACAATTTGCGAATGATGAAGGGGATGGACCTACTAATACTCTTAAGACAAAATCCAATAAATCTCAATTTTGGATAAATGATCAAGGTGTGGAGTTACCAATTTATATACCAAATAAAACTTCAACGGATGGTATTTTTAAGGTAGTTAAAGCAGATCGTGAAGGCCCATGTCCTAAAGAAGATAGTGGTAATATCTGTTATGGTGGTAATATTTATATTCAAGCTAGTAATGTATTTAATACCTTCAACGATACCTTAACTTATTATGTATATGATGCTGATGGTAAAATCTCAAATGAGGGTACTATTAAGTTGGTAAGTACAGCAACCACAACTGATGATTCACGTGGCGGTGGAGGTGGCGGAAGTATTGGAATTCTTTCTATCGTATCGCTACTAAGTTTAATTGCTTATAGACGTTATCGTAAGTGATGAGAAAAATAAAAAAGCCTCCACTAGGAGGCTTTTTTATTTGTTAGTAACTTTTTATTTTCAAAAAAAGATAAATATTAAATACGGTTTTTAGTGCTCTAAATATTTATTTATATATTCTTCGCGTATAGCAGTTCTTTCATCAGCACTTGCTTTGAGCATCCGTTGACGTAAATCATTACGCTCTTGTGTACTCATTTTTTGCCAGGCTTCACGCATTTTTTGCTTTTCTGCATCTGGAAGCTGGTTAAACCAATCCATACGTTGTTGCAAGTTAGCACTTTGGTTGGATGGTAATTCCTTTAAGCTTTGATAACGTTTAATTACAGCTCGTTGCTCTTCTTCAGATAGAGCATTCCAAGTATCATCTACTTGCGTATTGGCATCTTTCGAAAAAATCCAGAAACGTTCGAAACCTGCAAAGCTTGTTTGCAAGAAACTTAATGAACAAAGGATAAGTGCTAACTTTTTAGCTACCATGTTGAACTTTATCCTCACCCAACACCATGAGCATTTCTAAATCTTCTACCATTTGTGGCGATAATTTAGGATTTACAACGACTTGATTTTGTGGCTTATCAAGCATATCTACTGAATTTGGTAAAATAACAAAACCAGTAATGGCTGCTGCAAGTGCAAAACCAGTCATTTTCCAGACACTATAATAAGAGGCCGGTTTTTGTTGGATATGGTCAAGCACATGATTCATCACCACTGTTTTATTTTTATGGTGATGAGCCAAACTATCGAGTTTGGATGTCACCTTTTTAGTGAAATCATCATGATTCATTGGAACCTCCCATGGGATTTAAATGCGCTAAATACTCTCTAAGTCCCTGAATTGCTCGATGATAATGGGTTTTTACACTACCTTCGGTGCAGTTCATAATTTGCGCTGTAGTATGGGTATCAAAACCTTCCCACGCACGTAACATAAAAGCTTGTTGTTGACGAACAGGTAGTTTTGCAATCGCTTCCTGGATCTCTTCTATGGTCACTGCTTGATCTAGAAAATCTGCTGGATTGATTGCTTTTTCATCGACAATATCAATGATTTCATCATCATCATTGTCTAGACTAACTTTTTTGAAGAATGAAAATGGGTTTGCCCGACGCGCTTCTTTACGGCGCCAATCCTGAAGCTTGTTATTCAGAATAGTATAAAATAGAGGATACCATTCTTCAGTACTTCGATCGGCGTAAGACTTGTGTAAAGCAATAAATGCTTCTTGAACCAAGTCCATAGCAATGCCTTGTTGACCTTGGGTAGCACTTTCCATCATCACTAAAGCACGACCAGTAACATCTTGCATGAAAACCTTTAGGCGTTGCTCAGCCGTGCTGGCATGAGCACTAGATGTTTCCGATCGAGACTTTTTCGGTGCTAAATCCATGGAGATGGAAAATCCTGTCATTGGACGTACCCACCTTATCTTCAATATATCTCTTATATAACGTTGAAAAGAGGTGGGAGGTTGACAACAATCGGCTATTTTTTAGTAGTGTAAATGATTTTTTTCACAAATATGAGCGATGTAAAATAAATTAACGTTTTATTGGCGTTGGCGAACCATTTCAAAAAAACAAATTGATCCTGCAATTGCTACATTTAATGACTCTTGACCACCTGGCTGCGGTATAGTCACTGATTGTGCATGTTCTAAAGCATAATCACTTGCACCTTGTCCTTCATTGCCTAAAATCCAAACACATGGTTTTGAAAGATCTTTTGAATAAAGACTAGTCGAGCGATGAGAGCTTGTAACGAAAACAGGAATATCAAACTTAGGAAGAATATCGGTCAATTGAAAGTTTTCAAAACAAGACAGGCTAAAATGTGCCCCCATACCTGCTCTTAAAACTCGTGGAGACCAAAGTGAGGCAGAGCCTTGTGTGCAAATAATCTGTTTTATATTTGCTGCTGCCGCTGAACGTAACAATGTACCTACGTTACCTGGATCTTGTACATTTTCTAGAATTAACGTATCTACGCTATAGTCAATGGTTGATGCAGTTTTCGGTAAATCGATAATAGCCAAGCAAGGAAGAGTGTTACCTAAAGTACTTAAGTCTTTATATAAAACTTCGCTAATAATAAAGACATGACCTTGGTGAAGTTCAATGATTTTCTTTAAATCGGGATGTTCTAAGGCTTGTTCAGTCGTAAACAATGAAAAGAGTTTTTTCTGTTGTTGTAGCCAAGCTAGACAAAGGTGGGTACCTTCAAAAACTGTTTGTTGATGCTTTTTTCGGGCGCTATTGAGTTCAATTAAACCACGCAAATGTTTAATTTTTGCATTGTCTTTTGATTCTAAAAAAATAACCGCCATAAGGAAATATCCAAAAGGGCGTCATCATACTATGACGCCCTGTGTAATTTAAATTATTAATGATAGCTTGTTACACGTTCAACTTCATTCTTAGAACCGATAATTACAGGAACACGTTGATGAAGTTCTGTTGGTTCAATCTCTAGAATGCGTACACGGCCAGTGGTTGATGCGCCGCCTGCTTGTTCAATGAGCATACTCATTGGGTTAGCTTCATACATTAAACGTAAACGACCAGCTTTTTTCGGGTCTTTTAAGTCATATGGGTAAAGGAAAATACCGCCACGGCATAAAATACGGTGAACATCACCCACCATACATGCGACCCAACGCATATTGAAGTCTTTTTCACGTACAGATGTTTTACCTGCAAGTAACTCTTCAATATATTGTTTTACTGGTTGTTCCCAATGGCGTTGATTAGATGCATTAATAGCAAATTCTTGAGTATCTGCTGATACTTGAACATTCTCTGTAGTAAGTAAGAATGTTTGTGTTTCTGGGTCTAACGTAAAGAAAGCTACACCGTTTCCAACTGTTAAAGCCATCATAGTTGATGGGCCATATAACACATAGCCAGCAGCAACTTGTTGAGTGCCTGCCTGCATGAAATCTTGTGCTTGTGTAACCGCATTTTTGGCAGGAAGAATCGAGAAGATTGTTCCGACACACATGTTGATATCAATGTTGCTTGAACCATCTAATGGATCAAATAGAACCAAGTATTCGCCGTTTTCTTGTGCTGGTGTAAAATCATCAAGTTCTTCAGATGCAAGACCACCGACGTGAGGATGGACTTTTAAAGCATCGATTAAATAGTCATTAGAAATCACATCAAGTTTTTTCTGTGTTTCACCTTGAACATTTTCGTTACCTGCGCTACCCAAAATTCCAGCCAAAGCACCTTTTTGTAAGGCTTGATCAATGGTTTTACAAGTCGCAGCAATTGTGTCGATGACTTGAGCCAACTCAGGTGTAAGATTCCCTTTTTCTTGTTGTAAAAATTGGGACAATGTGAGGTTGGACATAAAAAAACGCTCCTGTGCGCAAGCATCAAAATGAGTCAGATAAATACGTGGCATATTCTAGATGAGAATGCCGAAAAATAAAAATTATCTTACTTTATTTGTGTTGCATTTATGCTTACAAGCCCCATTTTACGTGGTATGTTGTTTGCATAACAAAGGAATGTAGATTTAGGAGAATCGAAATGACAACTAAGAAGTTTGATGCGACCCCAACAGCAGGTGAACCAATCAATTTAGAAGAAATTTCGAAAGAAAGTGTTCAGGAAGCTTGGAAAGATTATGAGGCAAAACCTGAATATAAAGCTTTTAATAAGCATGATTTGATTGAGTCAATGCAACATTCAGAAGAAGAGCAAAACAAATCTTCTTAAAGTAAGAATGTAAAAATAAACGCCCATATGTGGGCGTTTATTTTTTTGGAAGTTTTATTTTAATAGAGGAGGAACCGCTTCATAGTTAATTTCAACGCGGCGGTTTTCTTTCCAAGCTGATTCATCATGGCCAGGATTAACAGGCGCTTCTTTACCATAACTTACAGCTTCAAGTTGCTGAGGATTTACACCACTGGTAATAAGATAATTCTGAACTGCTTTTGCACGGCGCTCACCCAAGGCCATGTTGTATTCGCGTGTACCGCGCTCGTCTGTATGACCAGTTAATGCAACTTTTGAGTTTGCATTTGCCATGAGGAACTGAGCATGAGCCTGAAGTGTTTGGTAATCTTCAGTAGATAAATCACTACTGTCATAATCGAAGTGAACGACGCGTTTCGCTAGGGCAGCCTTGTTTGCCTCAGTTACACCTTTTGAAGAAGCACCTGCTAGATTTTGAGCATTTAATGCAGCATCTTCACTTAAGCCTGTCGTATTTACTGTGCTTGGGTTAGTTGTACCTGTAGTTGCCGTTGTTGCTGGCTTACGACTTGCACAACCTGTCATGACAAGTGCTGCACTAAGTAGAGGAAAGGCCAAATATTTAATTGATTTCATCATCATCTCCATCAATGGAATAAAAAGTTATTTAGGTGCCCAGGCTGGTTCACGTACTTCACCTTGCTCACTCGGTAAATTCATACGGAAACGACCATCAGTGGACATGATAGACAGTAAACCACGGTTCCCTTCACGAGTTGCATAAACCACCATTTGCCCATTTGGTGAGAAACTTGGTGATTCATCTAAACTGGTTGGGGTAAGAATATTGACAATGCCTGTATTAATATCTTGGATCGCAACTTTATAGTTACTACCACTTGGTCGATGCACGAGTGCAATTTTTTTACCATCTGCACTTAAAGTGCCACGAGCATTAAATGACCCTTTGAATGTTAAGCGTTTTACTGAGCCATTCCCAAAATCATAGCGATAAATTTGAGGAGAGCCTCCACGGTCAGATGTAAAAATAAAAGCTTTTCCATCTGGTGTGTAACGCGCTTCAGTATCAATTCCCGAGTCATTTGTCATGCGTTTGACTTGGCGAGTTGATAAATCCATTTGATAAATTTCAGGGTTACCATTCATCGATGCTGTAAATAGCATTGATTTGCCATCTGGTGAAAAGCTTGGTGCACCATTTAAGCCTTTAAAACTCGTAAGTACTTCACGTGTTCCAGTAGAGAGATCTTGTAAATAAATGGCTGGACGTTTAGTTTCAAAAGAAACATAAGCAATTTTTTTAGCGTCAGGAGTCCATGCCGGAGACAAAATCGGGTCACGTGAAGAGAGAACAGTTTTCGGTTGTTCACCATCTGTATCGGCGATTTGTAAGGTATAACGTTCAGCAGGAGTGGCAGGATTACGTAATACATAAGCGATACGACCACTAAAATCGCCTGGAATTCCGGTTAAGGCCTGATAAATAGCATCACTTACCATATGTCCTGCTTGACGTATGCGTGAAGCAGGAACATTTAATAACTCATTCAGAAGATATTGCTGTTTTTGTACATCATAAAGTTGGTAATGGACTTCAAACCCGTCAGCTGTTTGCTTAATTTGTCCAGTAACAACATAAGGAATACCCGCAGCTTGCCAATCAGATGCTTGAATCTGGTTAATAGCGGCATTCGCAGGTAAATTTTTTGATGAACTTGTAAAACGTCCTGAGCGGTTCAAGTCAGTTTCAACAATAGGATAAAGTCCATTGTCGTTATTAAAAGGCACAATAGCGATTTTAGGCGCCTGATCAGGTGCTTTTGCAATCTCTAAATGTAATTGAGCAAAGGCAGCTGTTGGTGCAAGAGGACTTAATGCTGTAAGTAGCGTTAAGGCTAGAAGGTGTTTGCGGCTCGTTTTCATAGGTTTAAAGTCATTGAAGGTATTTTTGTGACTGGTGATTTTGTAGCATAGTTACATGCTTCAAACTATTTAAAGCATGTAACTCTTACAAAATTATTGTGCTCTGAAAGTAGAGGTAACGCTTCGCGCTTCTCGTCTTGCATCAGGATCCGATGGCATTGGGTAGGGAGCAGACGCCTGAATTGCAGCTTTGATACTTGCATCCAATGCATCATCTCCACTTGACCGTGTAATAACAATCGAGCTAACACTACCTGAGTCAGACAGGGTAAATCTAACGCTAACAGTTTTACCACTGCTTCCTGTAGGAACATCCCAAGCACGACGAATTTTCTGCTCAAAATCACGTTTAGCCGAAGATGCAATTTTTTTAGCTTCACCTTTTTTCTGGGCAGCTTCTTCTTGAGCTTTTTTAGCAGAGGCAGCTTTTTCTTCGGCCTCAATTTCGGCTTTACGTCTAGCATCTTCTGCTGCTTTTTGTTGTTTGGCTTTTGCATCAGCCTCAGCTTTACGTTTAGCGTCTTCTGCTGCTTTTTGCTGTTTAGCTTTCGCATCGGCCTCAGCTTTGCGTTTAGCATCTTCAGCCGCTTTTTGCTGTTTAGCTTTCGCATCGGCCTCAGCTTTGCGCTTAGCATCTTCAGCTGCTTTTTGCTGCTTGGCTTTTGCATCAGCCTCAGCTTTACGTTTAGCATCTTCAGCTGCTTTTTGCTGTTTAGCTTTCGCATCGGCCTCGGCTTTACGTTTCGCGTTATCAGCTGCTTGTTGCTTAGCCTTAGCATCTGATTCAGCTTTACGTTTGGCGTCTTCGGCAGCTTTTTGCTGTTTGGCTTTCGCATCTGCTTCGGCTTTTCGTTTAGCTTCTTGTTGTGCTTGAAGTTTAGCGTTTTCAGCCTTTTGAGCTTCACGTTTTAGTCTTGCTTCAGTCTCCGCTTTACGTTTAGCTTCCTCAGTTGCTTTTTGTCTAGCTTTCGCATCGGCCTCAGCTTTTGCATTTTGTTCGGCTTTTCGTTTTTGTTCAGCTTCAGCTCTCGCTTTAGCCTCCGCTTGACGCTTAGCTTCGGCCTGTTGCTTCTGTGCTTCCTCTAAACGTTGTTGCTCTGCAGCTTGCTTTGCTTTAGCAGCTTCTTCAGCTTTACGCTTTTCCTCAGCTAATTTTGCTTGTTGTGCCTGCTCAGCTTTTTGCTTTTGAGCAGCAAGTTGTTGTGCTGTTGGAGGAGGAGGGGCAGCTGGAAGATTTTGAGGAAGAGTTTCATCCACAATCGGGCTTAGAACTTCTTCAGCCTGATTTTCTGCTACGGTTGGTTGCTCAACTTCTTTTGCCAAAGGTGGTGGTAAATCTTCTGGTTTAACTAAAACAGTGGTCAGCTTTTTTGGTTGTTCAGGTGGTTTACTCAAGCCTAAAAAAAGCAAGCCAACAATGGCAATTGCATGAACTCCAAGGGTGAAGCTCAATGCTATTGCATTTTGTTTAAAAGGAGGCTTTTGATTTTTATTCATAGCTTATTTTAAAGGCTCTGTCAGAAGGCCAACTTGAGTTAAACCTGCTTCTTGTAAACTTGCCATCAATGATACGACTTCTCCATAAGGGCGAGTCTTATCACCATTCACTAAAACTGTAAGTTGTTTATTTTCCTGCTCAGCTTGTTTTTGTGCTTCACTTAAAACAGACTCAAGTTTTTCAAGAGAAAGTGGCTCATTATCTTTGTAATCTTCATATTGAAGATAAATATTGCCATCTTTACCAATCGTGACCATGGCTGGCATATCTTTTGATTCAATTGGATGATTATTTGCCTGAGGTAAATCGACTTTAATACCACTGGTAATCATGGGAGCAGTCACCATGAAAATCACTAAAAGTACCAGCATTACATCGATATAAGGCACGACGTTCATGTCACTTTTTAATGGTTTTTTTATGCGCTCAAAGCGCCCTGAACGTTGAATGGCCATTATGCATCTTCCTGTGATGAACCCACAGATTGACGTTGCAATAAAGCAATCATCTCTTCGGCAAATAATGCACGATCAGAGTAGACACTTTCGCTTTTAGCTGTAAAGTGGTTAAAAGCCAATACCGCAGGAATTGCAGCAAATAGACCAATTGCAGTTGCAATAAGGGCCTCGGCAATACCTGGCGCAACTGTCGCTAACGTCACTTGGTCAACAGCAGCCAAACCAATAAAAGCATTCATGATTCCCCAAACAGTACCGAATAAACCGATATATGGGGCAACCGAACCGATACTTGCTAAAGTACCTAAACCATATTCCAAGCTACCCTGATCACGACTTAAACTGACACGTAAAATACGTTCTGTTCCTTCGATCATTTGTGAGGTAGGAGCTTGGCGTTTTTTGAGTTTAAAAAACTCACTCAATCCTTGATAAAAGATATCTTCAAGGCCTGAGCGTTTTGAATTGAGTTGTGCGTTGTTGTAAAGCGTATTGAGTTCAGCACCAGACCAGAACATTTTTTGGAAATGTTCATCATCTTGGCGTGCTTTTTTATAACTCATATGTAACTTGGCAATCAGGTACCAACTAAAAATTGATGCTAACAATAAAATCAGCATGACCAACTGGACGACTGGACTTGCTTGTAAAATAAGGTCAGAAATATGCAGGGTTGATTCAATGTTTGTTGCCATAGTTACATATGCCGGTTGTTTTTTAGTCTTGTTCCAATTCTTTACGAATAAGATCACGTATTTCTTCCGGAAGACGACGTGGCATTAGATCTTTACTTAAACATGCCAACTCAACCTCACCAGAAGCAAGCAAGATTTCACCACGATAAATATTTTGTTGCAACACAAATGACGCAGCTTTACATGAAACTACACGCGCTGTAACAGTAATTAAGTCATCCATTAAAATAGGACGCATATATTTTACGTCAATTTTATATACCACAAAGTTGTAGTCTTTTTGATGCCAGTAATGGTCAACGCCAGCAGCGCGGAGCCATTCTGTACGGGTACGTTCCATATAGCGAATGTGGTTGGCATGGTAAACAATACCACCTGCGTCCGTATCTTCAATATAAACACGAATGTTGAATTCAAAATGATTCGCCATGAGAGTATTCCGTTTTAGTTCACTATAGAGCTTTATATTTAAAATATGACTGTTGAATAAAATATCAGTTCTATCCAAAGCCATACATCTGCTTTTAAATACGGGGCAGTTTAGCAGATTGCATACTAAGTCCTATGGCACAACCTTTCAATCGCGACTGCTGTCTTTCTTCTTTAAAACGGAACACTTTATGGTGAGCATATTGTTAAGTTAAGACTGTTTCCATGCAGCCTGAACTTGTTTAGCGATATTCGGATAGTCTAAAACGAATCTTATATGTAGCTCGGTTCCTGTCTTTAAGGCCTTATCATCTACTATAAAAGAAGGGTTGTGATTTGGTGCAGCTTGGCTTAAGTCCTGATTTTCAGGCGTTGCTCCTAAGAAAACGAAGAAAGAGGGCATTAATTTCCCATAATAGGCAAAATCTTCACTTGCACTTGCATTATGGTCCAAAACATGAAGATTCGAATCTCCAACAGTTTTGGCTAATGTTGGCTGGATAAGTTGAGTAAGAGCTTTATTATTCATGGTTACTGGAGCATAAGGCGCAATTTCAACTTTTGCTGTTACATCATTAGCTTGAGCGTTATTTTCCACCAGAGTTGGTAAGCTCTTTAGGATATTTTCTCGGATCTGTTCGTTATTGGATCGAATAGTACCGATCATATTGACCTGTTCAGGAATCACATTTCCAGCTGTACCGCCTTGAATATTGCCAATACTAATAACGCCCATACCTTGGGTTAGGTCGGTTCTTCGACTAATAAGGCTTTGTAAATTATTAATCATTTGAGCTGATGCATAAATTGGATCTCTGCCTAACCAAGGGGTAGAGCCATGCACCTGCTTGCCGTTGACTTGAATCCGTAAGTGATCGGCACTGTTTAAAATAGCACCATCTTTATAATATAGATGTCCGCTTTTCATGCCGGACATGACATGCATGCCAAAAATAGCTTCTGGTTTGTAGTCTTTAAATGCACCATCCGCAATCATTTTTCTTGAGCCGATTTGATCACCATGCGTGAAGTTATCGATATCTGCTCCACCTTCTTCAGCTGGCTGAAATACAAAAACTACAGTGCCTGATATTTTATCTTTATTGGCCGCCAATATCTTTGCTGCACCTAATAACATTGCAGTGTGCGCATCGTGTCCACAAGCATGCATCACATAAGTTTCTTTACCTTGATAAATTGCCTTTTGTTTACTAGCAAATGGCACACCACTTTTTTCTTCCATAGGTAGCGCATCCATATCTGCTCTAAGCGCAATAATAGGGCCGGGGTTATTCCCTTTTAAAATGCCGATTACCCCTGTTTTTGCATAACCTGTTTTGACTTGAATGCCATAAGACTTTAATTCTTTTTGAACCAATGCAGATGTTTTAAATTCCATATTGCCTAGTTCAGGGTACTCATGGATGTGTTGTCTTAATTGAATGACCTGATTTTCATTTTGTTGTGTAGCATCTTTTACCCAATCCGCTAGGCTCAATTGACTTATTAGGGCAAGTGGAAAAATTAAAGCGGCTTTTTTGTACATATCCTTATCCTAAAAATATTATTGTTCAGAAGATTTAATATCTAGATTTCTTATAATTCAGTTTTTAAAAATATTAAAAAATCAATAAGGTATAACGAAAGACTTAAAAGGTATAGAGTGGCTAATTTATTGATAAGACAATTTTTATTTGAGTTAAAAAGAATAGTTAAATAAAAAAAGGAAGAGAAAATTCTCTTCCTTTGATTAGTTTTTAGGCTCAGGTGGCGTCATGCCAAACTGCAAATAAGATTGGTTGGTTGCAATGCGACCTCGTGCAGTACGCATAACATAACCTTGCTGAATTAAATAAGGTTCAATAACATCTTCAAGTGTTCCACTATCTTCAGCCATAGCAGCTGCAAGGGCTTCAACACCAGCAGGTCCACCATCAAAACGTTCTAACAGCATACTTAAATAACGTCGGTCTAAGGTATCTAAACCAGCTTTATCGACATTAAGCATATCAAGCGCACGTTGTGCCATTTCATGGTTAACTTCGCCCGTACCTTTTACTTGTGCATAGTCACGTACACGGCGTAATAAACGATTGGCAATACGCGGTGTTCCGCGTGAACGGCGTGCAACTTCTTCTGCACCCTCAACTGTAATGGGTACATCCATGAGGTTTGCAGATCGTGACACGATGTGAGTTAAGTCTTCTACAGAATAGAATTCAAGACGTTGCACAATACCGAAACGGTCACGTAGAGGCGAGGTGAGTAAGCCGGCACGTGTGGTCGCAGCAACGAGCGTAAAAGGTGGTAAATCGAGTTTAATTGAACGAGCAGCAGGACCTTCACCAATCATGATATCAAGTTGGTAATCTTCCATTGCCGGATAAAGAATTTCTTCAATCACTGGTGAAAGACGGTGAATTTCATCAATAAATAAAACATCGCCTTCTTCAAGGTTAGTCAGCATTGCAGCCAAATCACCCGCACGCTCTAAAACAGGCCCTGAAGTGGATTTGAGATTGCCACCCATTTCACGCGCAATAATATTGGCAAGCGTGGTTTTTCCTAAGCCCGGTGGACCGAAAATCAGTGTGTGATCGAGTGCTTCACCACGACCACGAGCCGCACCGATGAAAATTTCCATTTGCTCGCGTACGACTGGTTGCCCGATATAATCGGCAAGTGAAGTCGGTCGAATAGCCCGATCAAAATGATCTTCAGGTTTTTCTGTTCCACTGATTAGACGGTCTTGCATAGGTGTGTTTACTTCATCATTGATTTAAGTGCAGCACGAATAATATCGGCTGATTCAGTGTAATCGGCTTTAACCGCCGCAACAGCTTTTTGTGCCTCAAGAGGTTTATAACCTAGTGACTGTAAGGCTGCTTCTGCTTCTGCAACAGGTGAGTTCGAAACAAATTGAATCTGAGGCAGGGCGGCAGCGCTAGAAGTTCCTTGTGCCAAAGTTTTAAAACGGTCACGAAGTTCAATCATTAAACGTTCAGCTGTTTTTTTGCCTACACCCGGAACTTTAACCAAAGTATTCACATCGTCATGTTCAATTGTGTGTACCAGCAATTCAACACTTAACGTAGAAAGAATACCTAATGCCATTTTCGGGCCCACACCATTTACTTTTAGTAAGGTGCGGAAAATAGTTTTCTCTTGAGCATCACTAAAACCATAAAGCTGCTGAGCATCTTCACGGACGACCAAATGCGTCCATAGCGTAACTTTCTGGCCTTTTTGTAATTGGCAAAATGTTGAAAGTGGTGTATCAATTTCATAGCCCACACCATTTACATTCAGTAAGACAGTTGGGGCTTCTAGGGCAAACACTTCGCCAATTAAACATCCGATCATAGCGTAATTTCACTTATTCATAACTGTAAATCTGGTCGTTTTAAATGTATTAAAACGACACTAGCTGTATTTCTTTCTATATTAAGGCAGCTTAAAACAAGCCGATTTTATTACCTTGTAGCTCTTGAGCCAAGCTATAAGCCTGATGATCTGAAAACTTACTGATAATATCGAGTACCTGCATGATATTGCTGTAGTGGTTATTACTAAAGCGAGCACCGTACAAATTAAGAATAGACATCAAGCGCTGTTCTTTAAAGCTTAAAGATTTATGCGGCATCGTTAAGGGAACAAATGCATCAAGAATAGTTTGCAAACTTTGGTGAGCAATAATTTCTAAACCAGACTTTTGTGGGTGTTCGAAGATTTTTTCACGTGCCAGATTTTTGGCTGTTTCAATACCTGCCGCAATATCAGGCGAACAGTACTGTAAAAGACTACCTTTGAGCTGACCAGTAATAATTTCATAATGATGTTTGGCAAAAGCTGTAGTGACTTCATCAACCAGACGCTTCATAACACGACCACGCAATGCCGAAATTTTTTGTTGCCATGTACTGCTTGGAAGTGATAGCTCTTCAGGTTGACCATAATCTGCAATCAAGTTGAGAAAAATCGGTTCAACCTCTTGGTAATTCAGCATATTTAGAATAATGCCATCTTCTAAATCGATGAGAGCATAGCAAATATCATCGGCAGCTTCTAACAAATAGGTAAGTGGATGACGGCAGTAGTGATATTCACCTAATTGAATAAGTCCGAGCTGCTCAGCAATTTGTTTTAAAATTTCTTTTTCAGATTGATAACAACCAAATTTCGCTCGTTGGTGGGATGGACGATCACCTTGAGACGCGATTGTTTTTGAAAGCCAAGGATATTTTAAATAAGCGCCTAAGGTCGCGTAAGTTAAACGCATGCCTCCATCATCTGGATGATAGTCAATACGGGTTAATAGGCGTAATCCTTGGGCGTTGCCTTCAAACTGACGGACATCGGCTTCTTCTTCGGGAGTTAATTTTTTTAAAAAATCATTATGTGATGCATCGTCAAACCATTCACGAATTGCATATTCACCTGCGTGCCCGAAGGGTGGGTTGCCAATGTCATGAGCAAGGCAGGCCGCTTGAATAATTGCGCCGACATCGGCAGGAGAAATCCAGACAGGCAATTCATCTTTAATTTTTTCGGCTGCCAGCATACCCATGGAACGGCCAATACAGGAAACTTCAAGCGAGTGAGTTAAACGGGTATGAATGCCATCATGCTGTGCTAAAGGATGAACTTGGGTCTTACGGTTTAACTGACGAAAACTTTGTGAAAATATAATGCGGTCATAATCTTTATGAAATGGGCTTCGAGCCAGCTCTGTACTGCTTTTTTTACTACCTAAACGAACTGCAGATAGCAGTTCTAACCAACGCATTTGTTCCATTTATCATTATTCAAAACTATAAAGCCTGATCATGCCAAAAAAATGCTAAAAGCACTAGCTTGGTGCGACATAGTTTGTCTTAGTTCAGGTTTTATTATGTTATTGAATAAACATGAAACAATTTATTTTGAGCGAGAATGATTAAAAAAATGATTTTGAACAAAAAACACATCACTTCTTGCAGAATTAGGTTACAGAATACTGATTCTACATCTAGCTGATTTTAGCAAGACACAGTAGAATATGCGCTCTCTCTAAAGTCACATTGCGGTAAGGTTCACAAGACCTGCCCGTGGAGCCAAAATCAACATGTTTATCGTGGCCGGTGCAGCAGCACATTCTTCTTTTAAGAAAGCTCAACTATTAACACGTTTATCGTCAATTAGTTCTGTTCAATCTTTTGACAGCCAATGGGTCTATTTGTTTGATCAAGCGCTCAACGAGCAGCAACATCAATCTGCTTTGCAATTATTAAATGACGGTGAGTCTTTTGAACTTCGTCAACCTGCAAGTGATGAGATTCAGATTTTAGTAACACCACGCGTGGGTACGATTTCACCTTGGTCATCTAAAGCGACTGACATTTTCAAAAACTGTAATACTCCAGTTCACCGTTTAGAACGTGGTCTTTTATTCACTTTAAAAGGTGTTTCTGAAATTTCTAATGAAGTAAAACAAGTACTTCATGACCGTATGACTGAAACTGTTTTTGCACAAATTGAAGATGCAAAAGCACTATTTTCAGAAACAGCACCAAAACCTTTAAATTCAATTGATATTTTAGGTCAAGGTAAAGAAGCATTAGTAAAAGCCAACAACGAATTTGGTTTTGCGTTATCTGAACAAGAAATTGATTATTTAACTGAAGCATTTACTCGACTTGGTCGCAACCCAAATGACATCGAGTTAATGATGTTTGCACAAGCGAACTCTGAACACTGTCGTCATAAAATCTTTGGTTCTGAATGGACAATTGATGGTGAAAAACAACCATTATCATTGTTCCAAATGATTAAAAACACTTATAAAGAATCTCCAACTGACGTGTTATCGGCATATAAAGATAACGCATCTGTAATTGTTGGTTATGACACGATGCGTTTTTATCCGAAAGCAGATGAAAACGGTCATTTTGTTTACAAATATAAGAGCCAAGCTGCTCACATTTTAATGAAGGTTGAAACTCACAACCACCCAACAGCAATTTCTCCATTTGCTGGTGCAGCAACAGGTTCAGGCGGTGAAATCCGTGATGAAGGTGCAACTGGTCGTGGTGGTAAACCGAAAGCAGGTTTAACAGGCTTTACAGTTTCTAACTTAAATATTCCTGGTTTTGAACAACCTTGGGAAGAAAACTACGGTAAACCTTCACGTATGGCATCGCCATTACAAATTATGATTGAAGGTCCATTAGGTGGCGCGGCATTTAACAATGAATTCGGCCGTCCTGCATTAAATGGCTATTTCCGTACTTTCGAACAAAACGTAAATGGTGAAGTGAAGGGCTTCCATAAGCCAATCATGATCGCGGGTGGTTACGGTAACATTCGTCCTGACCATGTAGAAAAAGATGCGATTCAACCGGGTGACTTGCTCATTGTATTGGGTGGCCCTGCGATGTTAATCGGTCTTGGTGGTGGCGCAGCCTCTTCTGTAGACAGCGGCACAATGGGTGAAAGCCTTGATTTCGCATCTGTACAACGTGAAAACCCAGAAATGGAACGCCGTTGTCAGGAAGTGATTGATACTTGCTGGCGTTTAGAAGACTTCAACCCAATCGTGTCTATTCATGACGTAGGAGCTGGTGGTTTATCAAATGCAATGCCTGAGCTTGTAAACGATCATGAGTTAGGTGCAGTTCTTAACCTTCGTAAGATTCCTTCATTAGAGCCGGGCATGAGCCCAATGGAAATCTGGTCAAATGAAGCACAAGAGCGTTATGTTCTTGCAATTCGTCCAGAGTCTTTAGAACAGTTCGAATCAATCTGTGCTCGTGAACGTTGTCCATTTGCCGTGTTAGGTGAAGCAACTGAAGCTCGTCACTTAACTGTTGAAGATCCATTGTTCCAAAACAACGCAGTTGATATCCCAATGCAAGTGATGCTTGGTGGTACACCGCGTATGCAACGTTCTTATGAAACAATTGAACGTAAAGGCAACGAATTTGACGCTTCAAAAGTTGATTTGAAAGATGCGATTTTCCGTGTATTGAAAAATCCTACAGTTGCGTCTAAATCATTCTTGATCACCATTGGTGACCGTTCAATTACAGGTATGGTTGCACGTGACCAAATGGTTGGTCGTTGGCAGATTCCTGTTGCAGATGCCGCAGTAACGACTACAAGCCTACAAGGCTTCACTGGTGAAGCAATGGCAATGGGTGAACGTCCACCAGTTGCATTGTTAAATCCAGCAGCGTCTGCTCGCTTGGCAGTTGCTGAAGCAATTACCAATATTGCATGTGCAAACATTGAACAAATTAGCGATATCAAACTTTCTGCAAACTGGATGGCTGCTGCTGGTCAAAAAGGTGAAGACCAAGCATTGTTTGAAGGCGTAAAAGCAATTGGTATGGAAATGTGTCCTGCTTTAGGAATTGCGATTCCTGTAGGTAAAGACTCACTTTCAATGCGTACCACTTGGAACGACAACGGTGAAGATAAAGCTGTAACTTCTCCAATGACTGGTGTAATTACTGCATTTGCTCCAGTAGCTGATGTTCGTAAGACTTTAACACCTGAACTTAAGAATTTAGAAGACTCAGTACTTGTCCGTATTGATTTATCTAAAGGACAATTCCGTTTAGGTGGTTCGATTCTTGCGCAAGTATATAAAGCAATTGGTTCAGTCACTCCAGATGTTGATAGTTTTGATGACTTCAAAGCGTTCTTTGCTTTAATTCAAGACTGGAATAACCGTGGCTTGATTCAGGCTTACCATGACATCGGTGATGGTGGTTTACTCGCAACTGTAGCTGAAATGATGTTCGCTTCGCGTTTAGGTGTAGCATTAGAAGATCAGACTACTGCTGGTTTATTTGCAGAAGAAATTGGTGCCGTGGTTCAAATCAAAGCGGCTGATTGGGAAGCTTTACAAGCAGAAGTAGCTGCTTCTAGCTTAAAAGATGCAATTGCAGTAGTTGGTCGCGTAAATAATACTGATCAATTATCTGTAAATGGCTTAACTTTAGAGCGTGCAGAGTTACAACAAGCTTGGTCTGAAGTATCTCATCAGATTCAACGTTTACGTGATAACGTTGAAACTGCTGACCAAGAATTTGCTTTAATTACTGATAAATCACATCAAGGTTTAATTGCAAAACCTACATTTGATTTAAATGAACCTATCGAAGCACCGTTTATTAATAGCCGTCGTCCGAATATGGCAATCTTGCGTGAGCAGGGGGTAAATGGTCATATTGAAATGGCAGCAGCTTTCGATAAAGTTGGCTTTAACACAATTGACGTACACATGAGCGACTTACTTGCTGGTCGTGTGAGCCTAAGTGATTTCGAAGGTTTAGTGACTTGTGGCGGTTTCTCTTACGGTGACGTAATGGGTGCAGGCGGTGGCTGGGCAAAATCAGTTCTGTTCAATGCAAAACTACGTGATCAGTTTGAGCAATTCTTCCACCGTGAAGGTACATTTAGCTTAGGTATCTGTAATGGTTGCCAAATGTTGTCACAATTAGCGCCACTTATTCCGGGTGCTGAACACTGGCCACGTTTCCACCGCAATATGTCAGAAGTTTTTGAAGCACGTAGCGTAAACGTTCGTGTTGAAAAATCAGTTTCTGTATTACTTGATGGTATGGAAGGTTCAATTTTACCGATTGCTGTAGCACATGGTGAAGGCCGTGCGGTTGCTAGCGAAGCTGATATTGCAAGCTTAAATGCAGCGAATCAAGTTGCTTTGCGCTATGTTGATAGCCACGGTAACCCGACTCAACATTATCCATTGAACCCAAATGGTTCACCGGAAGCGATTACGGGCGTAACGTCTAAAGATGGTCGTGCAACGATCATGATGCCGCACCCTGAGCGTACTTTCCGTGCAATTCAACACTCTTGGAGTCCAGAAGAGTGGACTGAAGACGGTGCTTGGTTACGTATGTTCCGTAACGCACGTAAGTTTATTGGTTAATATAAAAATTGAAATAAGCCACCGTAAGGTGGCTTATTTGTATGTAGTACAATGTAAGTAGAATAAATAGTAGAGAAGAAAAATGAAGTCAAAAATCCATTTCCGTGAGTTTGCACTGTTGATGGCATTACTCATGTCTATCGTGTCTTTTTCGATAGATGCAGTGTTGCCTGCTTTAGGTGAGGTTGGACGAGTTTTTGAATTAAAGAATAATAATCAGACCCAGTGGGTCATTATTGGTATTTTCTCCGGCATGACAATAGGGCAGTTGATTGCAGGTCCACTTTCCGATGCGATTGGACGAAAACGTATTTTATTTACCGGTATTATCATCTACTTTTTGGGAAGTTTATTGTGCTTTACCACACAAAGTTTTGAATGGTTTTTAGTAGGTCGCTTTATTCAGGGTATTGGGGTTTCAGGTCCTTATGTTGCCTCAATTTCCATTGTGCGAGATAAATACAGCGGTGCTCAGATGGCCCGTATTATGTCCTTAATCATGATGGTATTTATGGTCGCTCCCGCGATTGCACCAAGTCTGGGACAACTCATTATTCACTTCTTTGGTTGGCGTGATATTTTTGTTTTATACATGATCTATGCAACTGTCGTTGGAGCGTGGGTCGCTTTACGATTAGAAGAGACGTTACTTCCTGAAAATCGTTTACCTATGCGGTTACAAGCATTTCAAGATGGGTTCAAAGAAGTTGTAAGTAATAAAACCACCATGAGCTATTTGTTATGTGCAGGCTTTTGCTTTGGTGGATTTATTGGTTACTTAGGTACTTCTCAGCAAATTTTTATGCAGCAGTTTGGTAAAACAGGGCAAGAGTTTAGTGCTTATTTTGCTGTGCTTGCTGGTGTAATGGGCATTGCTTCATTTACCAATTCTAAAATTGTCATGAAGTTTGGTATGCGTCCAATCTGTATTTATGGCTTTCTCGGTCTGTGCTTAATTTCATTAATTTTCTTAGGGATTCAACTTATAGGTGTGACTGTAGCATTTTGGATGTTTATGCTTTATGCCTGTATTTTATTTTTATTATTTGGAACTTTATTTGGTAATTTAAACGCGATTGCAATGGAACCTATGGGACATGTAGCTGGTATGGCATCAGCTATTATTGGTGCAGCTTCGTCCGTATTGTCGCTTATTCTTGCCTCTATTATTGGGCAATTATATAACGGCACACTAATTCCAATGACTTGCGGTTTTGTCATTTTATGTAGTTTAGCATTTATGATGACAGTATATGAGAACAGATATTTAAAGAAATCGAATGTTTAAAATGATCCAGAATAATGATAGCTCACTGAATTAGAAAAATTTTCTTTAAACTTAAAGTAAAGGTAAGAAAATACGTTTTTTAAGTACTTTAAGAAAATCTATAAGAGTATAGACATAAGTATATTTAACCCCTTATGCTTGGATTGCTGTTGGTTCAATTTTTGCTTTCTCTGTAACAACGATAAAAATCGGAGATCAAAATGATGAAAAACAAAAATCATATAAGAACGATGTACACAAGAGATAAAGGTTGGCGCTTATTTGGCTTGGCGCTTGCCATACAAATACTTTTTATTGGAGCAAATTATTTAGCAATGATGAGCTGACTTTGATTCGGAGTCTTCTTAAAGGGTATGATTTAAAGCAAATTTACTAGTTTTGAGTCATTCTATTCATGTTAAAGCTGATTTATTACGTACCTGAGTCACATCTTGAGTCGACTAAACAGTCTATATTTGCGGCCGGAGCAGGTGGGATAGGGAACTATGAACAATGTGCTTGGCAAGTTAAAGGAATAGGGCAATTCAAGCCAGTTAAAGGAGCTGACCCTTATATAGGAGAGCTAGGTGAACTTGAGCAAGTTGAAGAATGGCGTGTTGAAACGATTGTGCTTGAAGAAAAGGCAAGTGCAGTGGCAAAAGCATTAAAGGCAAGCCATCCTTACGAAGAGCCTGCCTTTGAGTTTATTCAAATCATAGAAGTTGATTTTTAATTAAACTGTGAAAAGTCCGGTTTACGTTTTTGCATAAATGCCTGCACAGCTTCTAGCATTTCTGGTGATTGAACGCGTTGCATAAAGATTTCTGCTTCATGGTCAATACATTCAATAATCTGATCTAAATCATGTTTCATTAATGCTTTGGTTTGTTTTAATGAAGCAAGCGGTAAAGCTGTTAAGTGTTGGGCAGTTGCCTGAGCAGTGGCATAAGCATCTTCAACGATTTCATTAACTAAACCAGCTTGTACAGCAGTTTCTGCATTGAACTTTTTGGCAGTAAACAGTAGTTCAGCTGCTTTGTGATAACCAGCTTGTTTAACCAATAATTGACTTGCACCACCTTCAGGAGAAAGCCCAAGGCTAACAAAAGGAATTTGAAAGAGGGCCGTATTGTCGGCAAAAACGAGGTCTGCCTGTAATAAAATCGTGACACCAATACCAATTGCCACGCCTTTTACTGCAATAATAAGCGGCTTCGATAATCTGGCAGCAGATTTAAGGAGTACAAATGGAGGAACTTGACCTGCTGGACCAGCATTCGGATTTTGTACAAAACCCATAAAATCTTTCATGTCATTACCAGCGGTAAAGTCATGTTCGGCACCACGTAGAATGATTACTCGTACATCTTTATTTTGGTCGGCTTCATCAAGTGCTTTGGCAATCCATAAGTAAAGTTCGCCATATAATGCATTTTTTGCTTCTGGGCGATTTATGGCTAAGGTGAGTACGCCACCTTCTAAATTTGCTTGTAAATGTTGATGAGGTTGTTGAATACAGCTAAGTGTCATCGTACTATCCTTGCTTTAAACCACGTTGTTGATTTTTAGGTTCTCATTATGGCGCATATTTTTTGTAATGAGCGTAACTGGTGAGTTCATAAAAAGTGAAAAACTAATTATGTATACATTTGACTATCTCGTTTTTATAGGTCGTTTTCAGCCATTTCATTTGGCACATATGCAAACGATTGAAATTGCACTGCAACAAAGTCGCTATGTGATTTTGGCTTTAGGTTCTGCCCAAATGGAACGTAATATAAAAAATCCGTTTCTTGCAATTGAACGAGAACAAATGATTTTATCTAATTTTTCATTAGATGAGCAAAAGCGCATTCGTTTTGTACATGTGGTTGATGTTTATAATGATGAGAAGTGGGTAAAACAGGTTAAATCATTAGTAAATGGTGTAATAGAACCGAACTCAAAAGTTGGTTTGATTGGCCACTTCAAAGATGAGTCATCTTATTATTTACGACTATTTCCAGAATGGGTGATGGTCGAACTTGATAGCTTGAAAGATTCGATTTCTGCCACTCCAATGCGTGAAGCCTACTATCAGGGCAAAATTAAAACGGATGCATTTCCCAAAGGCACTATTCAATTTTTGGAAGAATTCCAAAATACACCGTTATATTTACAGCTACAGCAAAAGTTTTTACAGGCAGACCATTCAAATATTGAGGAAACCGTGTCGTCTCATAAAGAATGATTCGATCTAACTAAAGAATCTCTGGTTTTTAAAAGTAGATTGAATTTTTTGATGCTTTTTTGAGTCTACTTTAAAAACCTGCAAATTGTTGTGTCCAATAGCTTCTTTGTTTAGCAGACTGGTCAGAAGCACATGCAATGGCATATTCGGTATATCTAGGGTGCATGATATTACTGCAATGCAGAGGACTGGCGATCCATTTAGCCATGACCTCATTTAAAGTTTTTTGTCCACTCGCGACATTCTCACCATTGGCTTTACTCAGCATATGATATTTTTTTAATCTCGCTCTTAAATCTAAACCTGTTGAGCCAACATGCCCAAGAAAGTTGTTATTTGCCATATCTTTAGAGTGAGCACTTGCACCTTGATATAAATTATTATTCCAGCTTAAAGGTTTAGCTGCAGAAAAATACTGCTGACCACATTGACGAGGATGTTGTCGAATTTCATTAATTGCATTAAGCACAGCTTGTCGGTAAGCAGGATTTTGTAAATCTTGGCAGCTTATTTCTATCGATGATTTTTGAACTTGTGGTGTAGAAGAGCTCAGTGTAGGAGGAGTGCTTGATGAATTAACGGAGCAGGCAGCAATAACAAGGCTACAAGGCAATAAAGTACAAACTTTTAGTAGATTCATAGCAATGCCTGAGTTCGAGTTATTTTAATATTTTTATCATACGTCAAATTAAAATAGCTGAGCAATTTATGTGCATGTAAAAAAGCGAGTATTCAACTCGCTTTTTTGTTGCTCAAGCTTATTAAGCTGTTTGTAATGCTTTTAAATCTTCTAAAACCTGTTCAGCATGGCCGGCCGCTTTTACCTTACGGTAACTTTTAACTAAGGTTTTATTATGGAAAATAAAAGTAGAGCGTTCGATCCCCATTACTTTTTTTCCATACATATTCTTTTCTTTAATCACATCAAAGTGTTTGCAAAGTACTTCTTCTTTGTCACTAATTAAATCGATTGTCAGTGCCTGCTTTTCTGTAAAGTTTTGGTGGGCTTTTACCGAGTCGCGTGATACTCCAAAAATGCGAGCACCTAAAGCATCAAATTGATCTTTTAAACAAGAAAAGCCGACAGCTTGTGTTGTACAGCCTGGCGTTGAGTCTTTAGGGTAGAAGTAAATAATCAGCCATTCATTATCGACTTCAGCCAAATTAACTTCGCCGTGTGTGGTTGGGAAAACCTGATTTGGCAGTTGAATATTCTCAGACATTTCTTATCCTTTAAAAGTTAAATTTGATCTAATTCAAGTGGTAAAAAAGCATATTCTTCATGATAAACAATATCGAGCTTTCTTACAGGAATAGCTTTGTTAAAAATTGGACCATCAATCACAGTGGTATGAAATTCACCGCCTTCTCCACATGGATCAATTCCACGGTTTTCAAGTTCCTGTATATATTCTAACGATAACACTTGACCTAAATCTTCCACCTTCATTCCGAGTTTAAGGTTTACAGTCACAACTACACTCTGAAATCCAAGTTGAATAAATTCTTCAACAACTTCACGATGGGGCCGTAGCCAGAGCGGCATTCCTAATTTAAGGCCCACTGTTTGAGTAACACGATCATGCCAACAACCATGTTCCGGCATATCTAAATCACCTGTAACCAGTACCTCAGCACCTTTTTGTTTGGCTTCATTTAGTAAGTTGATGAATTTATTTTCATAGTCATTCCAGCTAGATGATGCCATAAATACAGGTAAGCCAATTGCTTGAGCTTGCGCCCGGATAATATCAAGTGGCATAGCATGTGAACGGGAGCGTTGTCCTTGCTCTTCCAGCATAACGATTAAACCAATTACGTTACCGGTTTGCATGGCATGATAAAGTGCAAGAGAGCTATCTTTACCTCCACTAAAGGAAACAATTGACGGTCTGTTATGTGCGTTAGTTTTCCATTGGTCTTGCATGACTTATTTCGAATGGCGAGATTGGTGTCATTTTAACAGAGCTATAAAAAAGCCTGCATAAATGCAGGCTTAATTTGGAGCAACAAAAGCTTATTTTTTAGGAGCTTGTTGTTGAGCTGCTTTCATTGCTTCTTCAGTTAATTTCTCAAGCTTAGTTGTTAACTGAGGACCGAAACATGCTTTAAGGTCACGGTTTTGCTGTTGTACAAAAGCTAAAGAGCTTGGGCTTTTCTTCGCATTGATTGCGCTTTGAATTTCCCATTTTTGTGCTTCAGTCACTTTACCTTGCGCTTCAACTTGGCAGCTACAGAATTTGCTTACTTCAGCTGAACTTAATTTACCGCCTTTTGCAGTTTGGTCTTTACAAACGTTGATTAATGCACCTTTAACGTTAGTGCTTTTATATGCTGCTTGAACTGGGTTTTCAGCTGCTTGAGCTGAACCAGCCATAAGTGCAGCTGCTGAGAATAAAGATGAAAGAATAAGATTTGATTTTAACAACTTCATAAATTTTACCTACTTATTGCGGTATATAGCGTGTTGGATCGGTAACACCAGCATCGATAAAGCCTTCTTTACGCAAACGGCAACTGTCACATTTACCACACGCACGTCCTTGAGCATCTGCTTGGTAGCAAGATACCGTTTGACTATAGTCTACGCCATGTTCAATCCCTAAACGTATAATATTCGCTTTGGATAAATGTAACAGGGGTGTTTCAAATTTAAGAGGTTTTCCTTCTACGCCAGCTTTAGTTGCTAAACGAGCCATATTGGCAAAAGCATCAATAAATTCTGGGCGACAGTCAGGATATCCTGAATAATCAACGGCATTGATGCCGATAACAATCGCTTCAGCATTGAAAACTTCTGCTGCTGCTAAGGCATAAGAGAGGAAAATTGTGTTACGTGCTGGTACATAAGTTACAGGAATACCTTCTTGTAATTGTTCTGGTACAGCAATGTTATGATCTGTAAGTGCAGACCCGCCTAAATTGGCTAAATCGATATTAATTACACGGTGTTCAACACCTGCACGCTGAGCTAATGCTTTTGCGGCATCAAGTTCAGTGGTTGAGCGTTGACCATACATAAAACTAATAGCAATACATTCATAGCGCGCTTGTGCCCAAGCTAGGCAAGTGGTTGAGTCTAAGCCGCCTGAAAGTAAAACAATGGCACGAGGGCGCATATTTTTCTCCATATTCGGAATGATTTATTTTATTGAACGATTAGCGACCTGATTCATCGTTCCAGAGCAGTTTATGTAACTGAAGCTGGAAACGTACAGGCAGTTTATCGTCCAGTATCCACTGTGCCAGATCACGTGCTAAACGTGGCAGGCCAACAGCACCTTTTTCAACTGCAAAAGCAGGGGAGAACCAGACAGTACTGACTTTGGTTTGCAGTTGATATTGTTCAACTTGTTGTTTTGACCATTCATAGTCTTCACGATTACAAATCACAAATTTGATTTGGTCACGCGGTGTTAAATGGTCAAGATTACTGATGAGATTACGGTGTTCTTCACCAGAAGTTGGGGTCTTTAAGTCGAGGACTTTTGAAACACGCGGATCCACTCTTGATACATCAAGAGCGCCACTGGTTTCTAGGGAAACGTCAAAACCGGCGTCACATAAACGTTGTAATAAAATTAAGCAATTGGGTTGTGCTAGGGGTTCACCGCCTGTTACACAAATATAAGGCGTTTGATATTTTTCAGCCGTTTCAATAATGTGCTCAAGTGATAGGCGTTCGCCACCTTCAAAAGAATAGGTGGTGTCGCAATAACTACAACGTAAAGGGCAACCTGTGAGACGAATAAATACAGTCGGTAGGCCAGAGGCATTTGCTTCACCCTGCAAGGAGTAAAAAATCTCGGTAATGCGTAGACCGGACGCAGGGTCAGAGACAGGAATTGCAGAGGAACGTAAGGAAGCCATTCTAGAAATACCACACTATATAAAAAATAAAATCTCTACGATCAGTGTTGATCGTAGAGATGTTTGATCAAACTGAAATTAGTCAGCGCGTAACAAATCGTTCAAACTTGTTTTTGCACGTGTTTGTGCATCAACTTTTTTCACGATAATTGCAGCATATAAGCTGTATTTACCATCAGCTGACGGTAAGTTACCTGGTACAACAACTGAGCCAGCAGGAACACGGCCATAATGGATTTCACCAGTCTCACGATCATAAATACGTGTAGATTGACCGATATAAACACCCATAGAAATAACAGAGCCTTCTTCGACAATAACACCTTCAACGATTTCAGAACGTGCGCCGATAAAACAGTTGTCTTCAATAATGGTTGGGTTAGCTTGTAATGGTTCTAAAACACCACCGATACCAACACCACCTGATAAGTGAACGTTTTTACCGATTTGAGCACATGAACCTACAGTTGCCCATGTATCAACCATTGTGCCTTCATCTACGTAAGCACCAATGTTGACATAAGATGGCATTAACACCACATTTTTAGCTTGGAAACTACCACGACGAGCAACAGCAGGAGGAACAACACGAACACCCGCAGCTTTAAATTGCTCTTCAGTCCAACCAGAGAATTTAGTTTCAACTTTGTCGTAGAAACGAAGATCACATGACTCGATTGGTTTATTGTCATTAAGTTTAAATGATAATAAAACAGCTTTTTTTAACCATTGATGAACAACCCATTCACCATTGATTTTTTCTGCAACTCGAAGTGTACCGTTATCTAAACCAGCAATTGCTTCTTCAACAGCTTGGCGAATTTCGCTTGGGCAATCTGCTGCAGTGAAATTTGCGCGGTCTTCAAATGCTTGCTCAATGATCGTAGAAAGCTGAGACATGATCTTCCTTCCATAAAAAATTTTAAAGATTTTACACTAATTTGTGACAAGAATCTTTGAAAAAACGTGTTACGTTTAATTGAGGTATAAATGAGTTAAACCAAAATAAGCTTATTAGATAATCAAGTGTTTTTTACACAAAAATGATTTGAAAATAAAAATTTAACTCAATTTGTATCAAAAAATAACAGAAATCTAGCAGTTTTTGTATAAAAAAGAATCTATGCTCTTGAATATAATTTTTGTCACAAGCTGAATAAATTAAAAACAGAGCCTTTTCTTAAGGAGAAAACGATGAAAGTATTACGTGTTTTAGTGACAACTACAGCTTTACTTGCTGCTGGTGCTGCAATGGCGGATGAAGCTGTTGTTCATGACAGCTATGCATTCGATAAAAACCAATTAATTCCAGTAGGCGCTCGTGCTGAAGTAGGTACTACAGGTTACGGTGGTGCTTTGTTATAGCAAGCAAACCCATATGTAGGTTTAGCATTGGGTTATAACGGCGGTGACATTTCTTGGACAGATGATGTTTCAGTAAATGACACTAAGTATGATTTAGACATGGATAATAACAATGTCTATCTAAATGCTGAAATTCGTCCTTGGGGTGCCAGCACAAATCCATGGGCTCAAGGCCTATATATAGCTGCAGGTGCGGCTTACTTAGATAATGATTATGACCTTGCTAAACGTATTGGTAATGGTGATACCTTATCAATTGATGGTAAAAACTATGAACAAGCAGTTCCTGGTCAAGAGGGCGGTGTAAGAGGTAAAATGTCTTACAAAAATGACATCGCTCCATATTTAGGTTTTGGTTTTGCTCCAAAGATTAGCAAAAACTGGGGTGTATTTGGTGAAGTAGGTGCTTACTATACTGGTAATCCAAAAGTTGAGTTAACTCAGTATAATCTTGCTCCTGTAACTGGTAACCCAACATCTGCTCAAGATGCTGTTGATAAAGAAGCAAATGAAATTCGTAACGATAATAAATACGAATGGATGCCAGTTGGTAAAGTTGGTGTAAACTTCTACTGGTAATAAATAGTAAAAAAACGAGCTTCGGCTCGTTTTTTTATATCTAAAAATAAAAGAGCTACATAAGTAGCTCTTTTATTTTTTTCTTAAACTTTATTCATCTGGATAGGCAATTTTTTTCAATGCTTTAATGTCAGCATCAGGTGAGCATAAAGAAATAAACTCATAACCATAACCGCGTAATAAATGGCCTTTGCGAACAGCAATCCATGTGGTGTTGACACCAAAGATATCAGTTTTAATTTGTTTTAAACGATAGTCACGTTCTGCATCGTAAGCGACATCATTGACAATTCCGACGCCCATGCCGAGTTCAACGTAAGTTTTGATAACATCGGCATCAAGAGCAGACATTACAATATCGGCATCAATTTGTGCATCTTCAAATGCTTTATCGATCTTTGAACGACCTGTAAAACCGCCATGATAAGTAATCAGTGGGTATTCAGATAAAGCATCAAGATCAATTTTATCGAGCTGTGTAAGTGGATGATCTTGAGGAGTAATAATGCTGTGCTGCCATTGATAATATGGAATGCTTGCTAAATTTTCTTCAGTTGTTAAAGACTCTGTCGCGATGCCAATATCAGCTTCACCTTGTAAAAGCATTTCTGCAATTTCGACAGGGCTTGCTTGTTGCAAAATCAAATGAACTTTTGGAAATAGTTTCTTAAATTGATTGACGATTGGTGGTAATACATAACGTGCTTGAGTATGTGTTGTTGCAATCGTTAAAGTTCCTTCGTCCACTTTATTAAAGTCATCGGCAAGACGTTTAATATTTTCAGCATCTACAAGCATACGTTCTACAATGCTAAGGAGTGATTGACCGGGTTCAGTTAAACCCAGCAGACGTTTACCTTTACGGACGAAAAGTTGTACGCCTAATTCATCTTCTAAATCTTTAATATGTTTACTTACACCTGATTGAGAGGTGTATAACGCGGCAGATGCTTCCGTTAAATTAAAGTTTTGGCGTACTGTTTCTCGGATAATTCTTAATTGTTGAAAGTTCATTTACACTTTTCCTCAAAAGAGGTGAGGAACGGCTTTAAATACCGCGAGATGGCTCCTCACCAAATAATTCCTTAAGCAACTTGATCTGCAAATAGGTGAAGTTGAGATGCACTTACCCAAACAGTTTGATTTGGTTTAAATGCATGTTGTTTTGCAGCTTCACTGCTCAGAGCAATCTCAATTAAACGTCCATTACGATCTTGTAATTCCGCCACTACTTTTCCAGCAATCCAGACTTCACGTACAAAAGTTGCTTCAATTGTATTTGCCTGTGGTTGCGCATGAATATGTAACTCATCCGGACGGGCAAAAGCAATTACTTTTCCTTGCGGAGCCTGAACTGTGGTCGGTAATTCGATACGATCATTACCAATACGGATAATACCGCTTGCATGTTCACCTTCAAAACGATTTGCTTGACCCAAGAAATCAAATACAAATGGCGTTGCAGGTTTTTCGTAAACTTCACGCGGAGAACCAATTTGTTCGACGTTACCTTTATTCATCACAATAATTTGGTCGGCTACTTCAAGTGCCTCTTCTTGGTCATGGGTTACGAAAATTGAAGTGATATGCAGCTCATCATGCAAGTTACGTAACCAGCGGCGTAATTCTTTACGAACCTTAGCATCTAGTGCACCAAATGGTTCATCAAGCAATAACACACGAGGTTCTACGGCAAGTGCACGAGCTAATGCAATACGTTGGCGTTGACCACCAGAAAGCTGGGCTGGGTAACGGTCTGCTAAAAAGCCCAGTTGAACCAAATCGAGTAGACGAGTCACTCGTTTTTTAATTTCGGCTTCCGATGGGCGTGTGGAACGAGGACGGACACGTAAACCAAAGGCAATATTGTCAAATACGGTCATGTGACGGAATAAAGCATAGTGCTGAAAAACAAAACCGACCTGACGTTCACGGACATGTACATTGGTTGCATCTTCACCTTCTAGTAAGACTTGACCACCATCTGCTGACTCTAAACCCGCAATAATACGAAGTAGCGTCGTTTTACCGCAGCCAGATGGGCCTAGTAAGGCAACCAGTTCTCCCTCTGGGAAATCGAGTGAAATATTTTTAAGCGCATGGAATGCACCAAAGTGTTTTTCAATATTTTTAACTTGAATACTCATGATTTCATTCCTTACGAATCAGTTGAATGCGGTTCTGGCTTGTCTTGATGTAGTTCTAACCAGGTTTTTAAAATCAGTGTTAATAGTGCCAAGAAAGCAAGTAGTGAGGACACCGCAAAAGCTGCACTAAAGGTGTACTCGTTATATAAAATTTCGACATGTAGAGGCAGGGTATTGGTCTCACCACGGATGTGGCCGGAAACTACTGATACTGCCCCAAACTCACCCATTGCACGGGCATTACACAAAATCACGCCGTAAATCAGACCCCATTTAATGTTAGGGAGTGTGACTTTCCAAAAGGTTTGCCAACCTGATGCACCGAGTACAATCGCTGCTTCCTCTTCTTCAGTTCCTTGCGCTTCCATAAGTGGAATTAACTCACGCGCCACAAATGGAACTGTAATAAAGATGGTCGCTAAAACAATGGCAGGTACGGCATATAGAATCTTGATGTCATGTTCCATGAGCCAGCCGCCTAACCAGCCTTGAGCACCGAAAATCAGTACAATCATTAAACCTGCAATAACAGGTGAAACCGAAAAAGGCATATCAATAATGGTGGTTAAAATTGCTTTACCTTTAAACTGAAATTTGGAAACAGCCCATGCAGCGGCAACACCAAATATCACATTAATCGGAACGGCAATTGCTGCGGTCAATAGTGTTAATTTCACTGCTGATAACGTATCTGGATCAATTAAAGCTTGAACATAGACTTCAAGGCCTTGTTTAAATGCTTCAACAAAAACCAGAATAAGTGGCAGCATGAGGCAGCTAAGGAAAAAAATCAGTGCAATTGTAATGAGCGTATAACGTACCCAAGTTGGTTCACGTGTCGCGTCACGAGATTGCAATTTCAAGGCAAGTGCATTGCTGTCGGTATGTAGGTTCATGTGACATTTCTCCCTGTACGACGGTTTGCCCATGCTTGAAGTAAGTTAATGACAAATAAAATAATGAAAGAGAGAACCAACATCACTGCTGCAATAGTCGTTGCACCTGCATAGTCATATTCTTCGAGGCGAGAAATGATCATAAGCGGAGCAATTTCAGTTTTGAACGGCTGGTTACCTGCAATGAAAATTACAGAACCATATTCACCTACACCGCGAGCAAACGCTAAAGCAAAGCCTGTAAATAGGGCAGGGAGTAGTATTGGTAAAATAATTTTGGTAATGGTCTGCCAGCGATTTGCACCGAGTGCGGAAGCCGCCTCTTCAAGTTCAGTTTCAATATCGCTTAATACTGGTTGAACGGTTCGAACAATAAAAGGAATACCGATAAACACTAAAGCTAGCGTAATCCCGATGGGGGTATATGCAACCTGAATACCAAGTGGTTCTAAATATTGACCAATCCAGCCTGTAGGCGCATAGAGTGAGGTCAACGCAATGCCTGCAACCGCTGTTGGAAGTGCAAAAGGTAAGTCTACTAAGGCATCAACCAGACGCTTTCCGGGAAAGTTATAACGGACAAGGCACCAAGCTAAAAGTAGCCCAAAAACAACATTAATAAACGCCGCAATTAAGGCTGAACTAAAGCTGAGTTGAAGCGATTTTAAAATACGTTCAGAGGTTAAAATTTCCCATAGTCCATCCCATCCGATTCCAAATGATTTGATAAAGACTGCGGCTAATGGAATAAGCACAATAAAAGAAACGTAAGCGAGGGTGAAGCCCAATGATAGACCAAACCCAGGCAGCACTCGGGATCGCTGCGACATGATATTTCCTCAAAGAGAAAAGCCTGCTGAAACCAGTAAGCGAATAAATAAAGATAAACGGCGCGGTATAAAGCTGGGTATTAAGCAAATTTCAAAGAGAAATGTGTCTTTACCGGATCAATAGATGAGTGGCTACACATCGAGTCTTCAGGAAGTAGATGATTCAGTAAGTCAGGAAACGGACCAAAGCCTGAAGCAACATTAATATGACCGACTTGTCCAAGGTTAATCGGGGTTAATTGCCAAGATTTCGCAAGCTGTAAAGCATCAAAAAAGTCTAACCATGGATCATTTTCACTAATGAGTAGCGTTGCAGGCACATTAATTTTTAGCTGATGAAAATAATCTTTGTAGTCAGTCAAACTATGACGGGCAAATCCCGCTTCACCAAAACGTGCCGGATTTGCAGGAGCAACCAAAATCAGTTTTTTAACTTGAAGTTGTAACTCTGGATGCTCTGCTAAGGCAGCAACACTAGTTAGGCAGCCGAAACTATGCGCAACAATTTGGACTGGTGTTTGTACTGCTTGAACTGTGTTAACGAATTGCTCAATCCATTCGCTTAATACGGGTCTATCCCAGTTTTTTTGCTCAACGCGAGAACTAGACACGAGTTGACGCTGCAACCAAGATTGCCAATGTTGATGTTCACTTCCACCTACACCCGGAACAATTACAGTGTGTGTCATGTCTGTTCTCCTTATCGTTAGAACAAAGAATTACTTCTCTGCACTATTGATTTTCACGATTTGATCGAAAACACCACCATTATCAAAGTGTTGCTTTTGTACTTTTGTCCAACCGCCAAACTCTTTATCAATGGTGACAAGTTTCAATGGCTTAAATACATTGCTGTATTTTTTGAGTACAGCTGCATTGCGAGGACGGTAGAAATTACGTGCTGCAATTTCTTGACCAGCAGGTGAGTACAAATAGTTGAGGTAACCTTTTGCAATAGTTAAGTTGCCTTTTTTCGCTGCATTTTTTTCAACAATTGCAACTGGTGGCTCAGCCAAAATAGATAAAGATGGTGTCACAATCTCAAACTTGCCAGGTTGTTCACGGATAGCTAAATGTGCTTCATTTTCCCAAGCCAGTAATACGTCACCAATTCCGCGTTCAGCAAATGTAGTGGTTGCACCACGGGCACCTGAATCTAAAACTTTGGTGTGTTTATAAATTTGGCGAACAAACTCTTGCGCTTTTGCATCGTTACCACCTGCTTGATGTTTTGCCCAAGCCCAAGCTGCAAGATAGTTCCAACGTGCACCACCAGAAGTTTTCGGGTTTGGTGTAATAATTTCCACGCCTGGCTTGATTAAGTCACCCCAATCTTTAATTTGTTTAGGGTTACCCTTACGAACTAAAAACACGATAGTTGATGTGTACGGAGTAGAGTTTTGCGGTAACTTTTTCTGCCAGTCTGTTGGAAGCAATTTTGCTTTTTCAGCAATTTCATCAATATCAGCAGCTAGTGCTAATGTCACAACATCTGCATTTAAGCCGTCGATTACAGCGCGGGCCTGTTTACCAGAACCACCGTGTGATTGTTTAAACTCAATATCTTGACCGGTACGCTGTTTCCAGTAAGTACCAAACTGTTTATTGAAATCTGTATATAACTCGCGAGTTGGATCGTAAGAAACGTTTAAGAATTCTTGAGCTGCAAACGATGAAACAGAAAGTAATGCAGCAATAACCCCGACTTTTAACTGAGAAAAACGCATGAGATAACCCCTCAAAAAATACGAAATGTTCAAAACATGAACGCAGAATAGCGCTAGTCTTTATTCTAAAAAAATAATAAAAAACGAATTTAATATGAAAAATATAGAAATAATAAAAATGGATAAGTTATTCTTAAATCTTGATATATAACAAGTTTCAAAAGTTTCTCTTAAATCGGTATAATTTTTTAAAATCAGTCATTTATTAATTAAATGAAAGGTGTTGTATTGTTGGGTGGTTTTAAATAAAGGACGGATTAAGCATGTGGTGTTTTAAAAATGGACAACCTGTAGAGACTATTCCTTTATTGGACCGGGCATTTCATTATGGGGATGGCTGCTTTACCACAATTCGTGTTTTTCAAAATAAGATTGAGCTTAAAGCACGGCACTGGGAACGTCTAAAACTTGCTTGCCAAAAATTATCTTTGGTTGCAGATTTTGAGTTAATCGAACAGAGTTTGCAGCATCTCCAAAAACAGAATCTCGTGCTCAACGGGACTTTGAAAATTGTGATTAGCCGTGGTGAAGGCGATCGCGGCTATAGTTTGCCAAAGCATGCGGCAGATATTTATATCTGGTTTTATCCAAAAGCATTGGAGCAGTTCCAACCAGATTTTATTGAGTGTGGAGTTTTAAATCAGGCTTTAGGTTTAACCATGCCGAGTTTAGTTGGGCTTAAATCCTTAAACCGTCTTGAGCAGGTATTGCTAAAAAAAGAAGCAGATCAACAAGGCTGGGTTGAAGCTTTAGTAACTGATGTACAAGGTTATATTGTTGAAGGGGTAAGCAGTAATTGTTTTATTCGTTTAAATGATAGATGGATTACTCCGGAACTTCGCTATAATGGCGTCCACGGTGTGATGCGTGCAGAAATTTTGGCGCGTATGCAGCACTACGGAATTGCCTGTGAAGTCAGAATAATTGAGCTAGATGAAGTACCACAAATACAGAGTCTATTCTTTTGTAATGCTTTACATCCAATGCGAGTAGTTACTCAAATCAGTGAACAAATTCTAGAGTCACAGGCGTGCCTAAATTTATTTCATACTCTTAACTTGAATCAGATTCATTAATATGCCGAAGCCACCTGTGAATGCGAAAGCAAAAAATGCTAAAAAAAAGGGCAAGAAAACAGCATCTAATTTTCCAAAAAAGTTAGTGCTGATTGGCTGTTTTATCGTTTTAATTTCTATTTTTGCTATTTTATGGTCAAGTTTATTTAAAGCTTATCCTATTGAAGGGAAAAAGCGGATGCTATCGATCACATCAGGTGAGACCTATTCTGGTTTTATTGATCGCTTAGCCAAAGAAAATAAAATCCATTTCCCAATTGTACTTAAGCTTTATCAAAAGTTTATGATTCATGACAGTATGAAAGCTGGTGTATATGAGATAGAGCAGGGAATGAGCGTAAGACAAGTATTAGAAATGTTATCTGATGCTGATAATGCCCAGATGAACCGTGTTCTAGTGATTGAAGGAACAACTTTTAAGCAGCTGATTACAGCACTAAAAAACGATAAAAATGTAAAAAATACGATATTGGATTTACCAGATGACCAGCTTATGAAGGCTTTAGGTATTCCTTATCATCATCCTGAAGGTCTGTTTGCACCCAACACTTATTTCTTTGCTAAAGGTGAGACTGATAAGAAAATCCTGACCGATTTATATCATCGTCAAATGAAAGCCTTAGATGCGGCTTGGGCAAAGCGGGCACCGAATTTACCTTATAAAGATAAGTATGAAGCTTTAATCATGGCTTCTATTGTTGAAAAAGAAACGAGCCTCGATAGCGAACTTACACAAGTTTCAGGGGTTTTCGTGCGCCGTTTAAAACTCGGTATGCGTTTACAGACTGATCCAACCGTAATTTATGGTATGGGTGTAAACTATAAGGGTAACATTACTCGCGAAGACTTACGTACACCAACACCATATAATACCTATACAATTAATGGGTTACCGCCAACTCCAATTGCGCTGCCAAGCCAAAAAGCCATTGAGGCTGCGTTACATCCAGATGATTCAAATAACATCTATTTTGTAGCGACTGGTAATGGTGGACATAAATTTACGGCAGACTTGCAAGCACATAACCAAGCAGTGCAAGAGTATTTATCCGTGTTGAGATCGAAGAAATAAGGAAAAGAGATGTTTATTAGCTTTGAAGGCACGGAAGGGGTAGGAAAAACTACACTCATTCGAAAAATTCATCAGCATTTTGAAGAACAAGGTAAACAAGTTGTTTTAACTCGAGAGCCGGGTGGAACACCGCTCGCTGAGCAGATTCGTTCGATGCTTTTGGCAGTGAATCATGATGAAAATATGAGTCATGATACTGAGTTGCTCTTAATTTATGCGGCACGAGCTCAACACTTACAACAAGTTATTTTGCCAGCATTAGAGTCTAATAAAATTGTATTAAGTGATCGTTTTACCGATGCGAGTTTTGCTTATCAATGTTCCGGTCGTGGTTTAAGCCAAGACAAATTACAGCTTTTAAACCAGAACTTCGTTTCACGCATGCCAGAAGTGACTTTTTGGTTAGATGCACCAATTGAACTTGGTATGAACCGTGCACGTGAACGCGGAGCTTTAGACCGTTTTGAACAGGAAAAGTTAAGCTTCTTTACTAAGGTTCGTGAAGGATATGAAACTTTATGGAAAGCTGAGCCTGAGCGTATTAAACGTTTAGATGCTACACAAAGCCCTGATCAGGTGTTCGAGCAAGCTCTACAGTATTTAGCATAAGCCATGGGATTACCCACTCTCATATTTTTTTGGGAGTGGTGAAAAATGACAAGAAATCTGGTTTTAAACGTCATAGAAAATATTGGGCAGTATCGTATGCTATTTTAATTACCGTTTAAAATTGAAGAATAACAAGGATGAAAAGCTCAAAAGAAGAAATTGTGGCATTTCTTGAAAAGGAATTCCCACAAAGTTTGGAACATTGCACGATTGAATCAGTGACTTCTAAAGCTGCCGTTGTTTATTATCACGTTGACCAAAGACATCAACGTCCGGGTGGTACTATATCTGGCCCGACTATGATGACTTTGGCAGACTTTGCTTTATATATTGCAATACTCGGTGAAATTGGAATTATTGGTTTAGCTGTAACCACCAATTTTAATATTAATTTCCTGAGAAAACCCGCAGGTGATCAAGACTTACGCAGTGAATGTAAGCTCATGAAAGTAGGAAAGAGCTTAGTCGTAGGTGAGGTCTGGATTTATTCAGTAGGGCAAGAGGAACCCGTGGCACATGTGACCGCGACTTACTCAATTCCTCCTAGACCATAAATCTTAAGTAATAAAAAAGCACGGCATGAACCGTGCTTTTTTATAAAAAACTATTTATACACTCGTATTCACCAAAGGTTGCTCTACTGCAAAGTTTGGAGGCGTCAGAACCGTTTTACGAATCTCACTCGAAGTTTCCGGATAATCAAGTGTGTAATGTAAGCCACGTGATTCTTTACGGTGCATGGCACAGCGAACAATCATTTCGGAAACAAGTACAAGATTACGCAGTTCAATCAGGTTTTTGCTGACACGATAATCTTGATAATATTCAGTAATTTCGCGCTTTAGCATTTCAATACGGTGTAAAGCACGTTCTAAACGTTTTGTGGTTCTTACAATACCAACGTAGTTCCACATAGTCGAACGTAACTCATCCCAGTTTTGTAAAATCACGACATCTTCATCTGGATTGGTTACTTGGGAATCGTCCCAAGTTGGTACTTCCGGTAATTTGAAGTTTTTATCAAACTTACTTTCGATATCTTTTGCTGCACTCATGCCATAAACGAAGCATTCAAGTAATGAGTTACTCGCCATACGGTTTGCACCATGTAAACCCGTATAAGAGGTTTCACCAATTGCATATAGACCTTCAATATCAGTCTGGCTATTTGAGTCAACCACAACACCACCACAGGTATAGTGTGCAGCCGGCACCACCGGAATCATGTCTTTAGTGATGTCGATACCTAGCTCAAGCAATCGTGCATAAAGTGTAGGGAAGTGCTCTTTAATAAAATCCGGTGATTTGTGTGTAATGTCTAACCACACATGGCGAATACCGAGACGCTTGATTTCATGGTCAATGGTACGTGCCACAATATCGCGAGGAGCCAACTCTGCACGATCGTCAAAACGTAGCATAAAACGTTCGCCGTCTGGTAAACGTAAGTAAGCACCTTCACCACGCATGGCTTCAGTAATTAAGAAAGAACGTGCTTGCGGATGGTAAAGACAGGTTGGATGGAACTGGTTAAATTCCATATTGGCAACACGGCAACCTGCACGGTATGCCATCGCAATACCGTCACCAGTAGCAATATCCGGATTAGACGTATAAAGGTAAGCTTTCATTGCGCCGCCGCAAGCAAGTGCGGTAAATGGGGCAAGGAAGGTATGAACTTTTTCAGTACTTTCATCTAGTGCATACAAACCAATAGCGCGATTCGCTTGATCTGTATGACCCAATTTATGCGACGTGATTAAATCAATCGCAATATAGTTTTCAAAAATAGTGATATTTTTACGTTCTTTGGCGCGTTCAACCAAAGTGGTTGAAATAGCTTTGCCAGTTGCATCAGCAGAATGAATAATACGGCGCTGCGAATGGCCACCCTCACGAGTCAAATGAAGCTGTTCATCTTCATCTAAGGTAAACTGCACACCTTGCTTTAAAAGGAAATCAACAGAAGGGCGACCGCCTTCTACAGTATGCTGGACTGCATCCATTTCACATAAATGAGCACCTGCAATCATAGTGTCATTAATGTGTTGTTGAATAGAGTCAGTTTCATCAAGCACTGCAGCAACACCACCTTGTGCATAGAAGGTACTTGCTTCAGTTAAAGCAGCCTTAGCTAAAACTGCAATATTAAAATGACTTGGTAACGATAAAGCCAGACTTAAACCAGCACCGCCACTGCCCACAATAATCACGTCAAAGTGGTGAATTGTCTGTTGATTAGGCATGTCCATTCGCATCAATTTAAAACGTCCGCTAATGACACCCCTTTTTACCTAAAAAGGCAAGAGCTTAAGCGCTCTAAGTCACAGAAAAATTGCAAATAGCTTAAAAAATTGCAATGTGTAAAATAAACGTGATGAGGATGCCTTACAAATAAACATATTGTTACGCACAATTCCAAAGCATTGTGATACAAAAGTTTTATTCTTATTCTCGTAGACCAATTGTGGGTGAGCACCGAATGAAATCTCGCTATTTACAACAAGGAATGTATGCAGCGGTATTTACAGTTGCTGCTGTTCAAGCAAATGCTGCTGTTGATTTTTCAAACCTCGTTGAACAAGTTAGTCCGGCTGTGGTGAGTGTAAACGTTGTAAAAAAAATGACTCAGGATGAACTGCTACAACAGCAAGTACCTGAAATTTTAAAACGTTTCTTTGGTAATCAGGTCATCATTCCACAGCAACAAGGTCCTCAAGAGAAAACCGCATATGGTAGTGCGTTCTTTATTAGTAAAGATGGTTATTTACTTACGAACCACCATGTAATTGAAAATGCTTTCCGCATCAGTATTACTTTAAATGACCGTCGTGAAATTGATGCAACAGTGGTCGGTAGTGATGAGCGAACAGATGTTGCATTATTAAAGGTAAACGGAACTAACTATCCTGCTTTACGCGTAGGAAATGTTGACCGTTTACGTGTAGGAGAGCCGGTTTTAGCAATTGGTTCACCATTTGGTTTTGATTATTCAGCGTCAGCAGGTATTGTCAGCGCTAAATCACGTAACATGAGCGGTGAAACCTCTGTACCATTTATTCAAACTGATGTGGCGTTGAACCCTGGTAACTCAGGCGGGCCATTGTTTAACCAAAATGGTGAAGTTGTCGGGGTGAACTCACGTATCTTTAGTGGTACGGGTGGCTATATGGGTCTGTCTTTCTCTATTCCAATTGATGTTGCGATGGATGTAGCTGAACAGCTTAAAACGAAAGGGAAAGTGACTCGTTCATACCTAGGCGTTATGATGCAAGATATTGACCGTAACCTTGCAGATGCCTATAAATTGCCTAAACCGGAAGGTGCTCTGATTACTCAGGTTTCTCCAAATTCACCTGCTCAAAAAGCAGGGCTTAGAGCTGGCGATGTTATTCTAAAATTAAATGGTGCTTCTGTACTGCGTACCAGTGATTTGCTTTATGCATTAAATAAAGTACAACCAAACCAAACTGTTCAGTTTGAAGTTTTACGTGATGATAAAACCCGAAATATCTCGGCAACACTAGCAACTGCACCTGATGAAACACCAGCTACCGGTAATCAAGCCTCTGCCTCTAAAGGTCCAGTATTGGGAATGAGTATTCGTGATCTCGCTGTGCCAGAGAAAAATGCTTTAGGTATAAAAGGTGGTATTTATGTACAAGATGTCCGCCGTGGTGGATTAGCATCATTGTCAAATATCATTCCTGGCGATGTGATTATTCAGGTTAATAATACTCAAATTCTGAATAGTCAGGATTTTGCAAAAGTTGTTTCGAATTTGCCGAAAAATACAGTTGCGCGAGTTGGGATTATTCGTCAAGGACAACGAGCAATGCTTGGTTTACGTATTCAGTAAAATATTATAAAAATGAACCACCCTGAAAATGGGTGGTTTTTTATTATTTGTATTCGGCATAATGTTCGATCTAGCTAATTAAATTTTAGCTTTGGATTTAATGATTAAAGTGGGTGTTTTGTGAGCAGTATTTTCGATTTACATATTCAGGTTCAGCCACAGCATATTGATGCTTTAGGGCATGTTAACAATGTAATGTATGTCCAGTGGATGCAAGACGTCGCTGCTGCTCATGTGGAAACATTAGGGGTAGGGGTAACCAAATATCTAGAGCTAAAACATGCAATGGTTGCGGTTGAACACCATGTGCAATACCGTAAAGCTGCGTTTGAAGGTGAAGAAATTGTGCTGCGGACATGGCTAGATGATATTAATGCTCTGTATTCATTTCGTCAGTATGCCTTTTTCCGTCCTTCTGATCAGGCAATTTTGTTCGTCGGAAATACCAAATGGGCATGTATTGAAATCGCTTCAGGTCGACCTAAACGTATGTCGCCGACTTTTACACAGGCTTATAAACCTCTTGATTCAAGTATAAATCCTTTAGATTTTACTGTTTCATATAGTAGTAATTAAGAGAGGTCGGAATTTGGAGCGTTTATTTTCGATTGAAACCGATAGACTAATTTTAAATGAACTTAAAGAAGATGATCTAAAGTTTATTTTTGAATTATTTTCAAATTCCATAGTACTTGAATTCTATGATTTAAAAGCTTTTATTTCCTTAGAGGAAGCAGAAGCTTTGATTGAAAAAATGCATAAGAAATGGGATCAGCAGCTAGGTTTTAGGCATACAATTCGTCATAAACATGATGGAATTATATTTGGCACATGCGGTGTAAACAGTATTAAGCAAATTAATGATGATTTCGGTGTAGTCATTGGTTATGAGCTTCATCCTGATGCATGGGGTGTGGGTTATATGCAAGAAGCACTTATAGGATTAATTCAATATCTGAAGCAAGAGCAATTGTTTAGGAAAAAAATAAAATATATTTGGGCTGAAATATTTGAAAAGAACGTGAGGTCACAACAAGTTGCAAACAGACTTGGATTTGAATTAATTGGAACAACAGTCAACCATACTGTTAATACATTAGGGGGTAATTTACTCAAATTTGAGTTGAAGCTGTATTAATTTAACTTTTCTCAGACGAATAATAGCTGGTTATATAGAGAACTTTAAAAGCTTTTTTTAAAAGAAATAATTTATATCTTTTTCATTTCTGCAATCTGCTATAATCTCTCGCAATTTGTTAAACCGCTTTGGCTATGTATTAAAACAAGCTACATAGCACTTTATATTTTCTCAAGGTAGCCCATGGCGCAAGCTAAAAAATCCGTTGATATCAAAAATATCCGAAATTTCTCGATTATCGCTCATATTGATCATGGTAAGTCTACTTTGGCTGACCGTTTTATTCAGATGTGTGGTGGCCTGCAAGATCGTGAGATGCAAGCTCAGGTCTTGGACTCAATGGAGCTCGAGCGTGAACGTGGGATTACCATTAAAGCTGCTTCGGTGACGTTGTACTATACTCATCCAAACGGGCAGGAATATCAGCTTAACTTTATTGATACTCCGGGACACGTTGATTTCTCTTATGAAGTATCACGTTCATTAGCTGCTTGTGAAGGTGCGTTATTGGTTGTGGATGCTGCACAAGGTGTAGAAGCACAATCAGTTGCAAACTGTTATACCGCTATTGAGCAAGGTCTCGAAGTTCTTCCAATTTTAAATAAAATTGATTTGCCGCAAGCAGAGCCTGAGCGCGTTATTCACGAAATTGAAGAAATTATTGGTATTGAAGCAACCAATGCACCTACATGTTCTGCAAAAACAGGTTTAGGCGTTGAAGGTGTTTTAGAAACATTAGTTGATGTTATTCCTGCTCCAACAGGTGACCGTGAGGCTCCTTTACAGGCATTAATCATTGACTCATGGTTTGATAACTATTTAGGTGTTGTCTCTTTAGTTCGTATTAAAGATGGTCGTATCCGCAAGGGCGACAAAATGTTGGTTAAATCTACTGGTCAGACTCACATTGTTACATCGGTAGGTGTATTCAACCCTAAACATACTGAAACTGGCGTGCTTGAAGCTGGTGAAGTAGGCTTTGTTATCGCGGGTATTAAAGATATTTTTGGTGCGCCGGTAGGTGATACCATCACGCTTTCAACAACCCCTGAAGTAGCTTCACTTCCTGGTTTTAAAAAGGTTAAACCTCAGGTTTACGCAGGCCTTTTCCCAATTGATGCAAGCGATTTTGAACCATTCCGCGAAGCCTTACAAAAACTACAGATCAATGACTCGGCTTTATTCTTTGAACCTGAAAGTTCAGATGCGCTTGGTTTTGGTTTCCGTTGTGGTTTCTTGGGCATGTTGCACATGGAAATCGTACAAGAGCGTTTAGAGCGCGAGTATGACCTTGATTTGATCAGCTCAGCGCCAACGGTAGTGTATGAAGCTGTCACTAAAAAAGGCGATACGATCTATATTGATAGTCCATCTAAAATGCCGGATGGTTCTGTTGTTGAAGATTTGCGTGAGCCAATTGCAGAGTGTCATATTCTTGTACCGCAAGAGTACTTAGGTAACGTCATGACCCTATGTATTGAGCGCCGTGGTGTACAAAAAGACATGAAATTCTTAGGTAATCAAGTTTCAATTACTTTTGAAATTCCTATGGCTGAAGTGGTTATGGACTTCTTTGATAAGCTTAAATCATGTTCACGTGGTTTTGCTTCACTTGACTATAACTTTATTCGTTTTGAGAGTTCATCTTTAGTTAAGGTTGACGTGTTAATTAATGGTGAGAAGGTCGATGCGCTTGCAATGATTTGTCACCGTAATGATGCTCGTCATCGTGGTATTGCTTTAGTTGAGAAAATGAAAGATTTGATTCCCCGTCAAATGTTCGATGTCGCAATTCAGGCTGCTATTGGTGCACAAATTATTGCTCGTTCGACCGTGAAGGCGATGCGTAAAAACGTTTTAGCAAAATGTTATGGCGGTGACGTGTCTCGTAAGAAGAAACTACTTGCGAAACAAAAAGAAGGTAAGAAACGTATGAAACAAGTGGGTAGTGTAGAAATCCCACAAGAAGCGTTCTTAGCTGTTTTGAAAGTAGAAAGATAAGAGAAAAGGCTGGGATGAACTTATCTTCTCCCAGCCGCAAGGCAAGCAGCTAAGCTGCGAGTGAGGTCCTGTGGATTTTGATTTTAATTTAATTCTTGTTCCTGTTACGCTGATTTTATTTGCAGTGTGGTTGCTAGATAAGCTTGTTTTTAAACAGCGTGCAAATAAAGGGCGAGAGAACGAAAATTTTGTTATTACATGGGCCTATGACTTTTGGCCAGTTTTAGCTGTTGTGCTTGTACTTCGCTCATTTCTTTATGAACCATTTAATATTCCATCAGACTCTATGGTTCCGACCTTAGAGACTGGCGATTTTATTTTAGTTAATAAATTTGACTATGGTGTCCGTTTACCTATCGTCAATAAAAAAGTGATTGATATCGGTGAACCGAAACGTGGTGATGTCATCGTTTTTCGTTATCCACCACAACCCACTATTAGTTATATTAAACGTGTAATTGGCTTACCTGGTGACCATATTGTTTATGATCATGGACAATTGATTATTAATGGTCAAAAAATTCCTAAAGTACCAACACAGTTTAGTCGCGAAAAAGATGCTTTAGATACACCAACTTCTATTTATCATAAAGAAACAATTGGTGATCATACCTTTACGATGCGTGAGCTTGAAGGCGTAAATGTTGCGCGTCAGGCACCATTTATCAACTATGTTGATAATGGTAAATATGCAAACCAAGACGGTTTATATTGGGAAGTAACAGTTCCGAAAGGACATTACTTTGCAATGGGGGATAACCGTGATCAAAGTGCTGACAGTCGTTTCTGGGGCTTCGTACCTGAAGAAAATTTAACAGGCCGAGCTTTCTATGTCTGGATGCATAAAGAACCTGGTTTCCACCTGCCAAGCTTTAACCGAAATGGGAAAATAGATTAAAAACAACCATTAGGAAAACAAAAATGCGTAAGGCACAACAGGGTACTTCGTATTTAGCAATTTTATTTGGGGTGGTCATATTTGCAATTGCGGTGAAAGCCGTACTTGCAGTTTGGCCAGCATATTGGGATGATCGTGTGATTAATAATCAGATTACAGAGCTTATGCAACAAAGCTCGGCTGATATCAAACCCCAAAAGTTTATGACACAGATGGACCAACGACTGGAAATGAACAACATTCGTGATCTGCATTTTAAAGAGATTGCTGAAGTGTTTAACCAGCCAAGTCTAACAGTCAAAAAGAAATATGAAGTAAGAAAGCCTTTCTTACTGAATATTGATTTAGTTTTAACATTTGAGAAGAGTTTTGACAAAACATCAGTTCAAGCTAAGTGATCCTCGCTTACTCAGTCGAATCGGTTATCAATTTAAGCAGCCTGAATTGCTACAGTTGGCTTTGACTCATCGTTCGGTGAGTCATAAGTATAACTATGAACGTCTGGAATTTTTGGGCGATTCACTGTTAGGGATGATTATCGCCAATTATTTATACCATGCGTACCCTCATGAAAATGAGGGGCGACTAACGCGTATGCGCGCGACTTTAGTACGTCAGGAAGCATTAGGTAAAATTGCAACCGATTTGCAACTTAGTCGGTGTTTAATATTAAGCACAGGCGAGTTGAAATCTGGTGGTCATCATCGTGAGTCAATATTGGCTGATACAGTGGAGGCCATTATTGGTGCAATTTATCTTGATAGTAGTGATCTGAACCTACTCAAAGATATTGTGTTAAAATGGTATACGCCTTATTTAGATCATATTGAGCCAACAGATCAACTCAAGGATCCAAAATCACGTTTACAAGAGTATCTACAAGCACGTAAAAAACCTCTCCCTGTTTACGAGGTTGTAGATATTCAGGGTGATGCGCCTCATCAGCACTTTAAAGTCGAATGTTTGGTAGATGGTTTATCAAAAATTCATGGTGAGGGGTCAAGTCGTCGTTTTGCCGAGCAGGCAGCAGCGGCGGAAATTTTAAAGTTATTGGAGCAATAACCTGCATGTCGATGCATTCTGATCAAATCAATCCAGATTCAAACGAAAACCAAGATCCAAACAATCTGATTGATCAATTTTTTAGTTCCAAAGGCGTTACAATTCCTTCGGATTTTAAGAGCGGATTTGTGGCGATTGTAGGACGTCCAAATGTGGGTAAATCTACCCTCATGAACCATTTATTGGGCCAAAAACTCTCTATTACTTCACGTAAACCTCAAACGACACGCCATAAAATTATCGGTATTGATTCGCGTGAAAAAATGCAAGCGGTTTATGTCGATACTCCAGGTATGCATAAGAAAGAAGTACGTGCAATCAATAAAATGATGAACCGTGCTGCGCATTCTGCGTTACGTGACGTGAATTTAGTCTTATTTGTTATTGATGCCCAGAAGTGGACTCAAAATGACGATTTAGTTCTTGAGAAACTCAAGAATGCTGATATGCCAGTTATTTTGGTGATTAATAAAGCTGATACTTTTGGAGATAAGAGAGAGATTCTCCCTTTAATTCAAGAACGTGCCAAACTTATGAATTTTGCTGAGATTGTTCCTGTTTCTGCACTCCGTGGAGCAAACTTAGAGCACTTAAGTGAAACGATTGAAAAATATCTTCCTTATCAGCCACCTTTATATTCATTCGATCAAATTACGGACCGTTCAGAGCGCTTCTTGGCAAGTGAAATCATCCGTGAAAAAATCATGCGTCAGTTGGGTGAAGAGCTACCTTATGATTTAACAGTACAAATTGAATCTTTCAAAACGGAAGAGGCAACTGTTAATGAAAAAACTGGTCGTTTAAAACCAGCATGTACCTATATTGATGCAACTATTTTTGTGGATCGTCCTGGTCAAAAAGCGATTGTAATTGGTGAAAAAGGTGCCAAGCTTAAAACAATTGGCATGGATGCACGTAAAGACATGGAAAAAATGTTCGAACAAAAGATCATGCTTACCTTATGGGTTAAGGTCAAAGGTGGTTGGTCTGATGATGAACGTGCTTTAAAAAGTTTAGGATATAGTGATATCTAAAAAGTAGGGAATACTGGTATGAAAGCAATTACATCAATATTGATTATCGTTGGATGTACATTGATGTTGCAAGGTTGTGTATATAAGCTTGTAACCGTACCAGTAGGTATTGCTTATAAAACGACTAAAGGTGTAGTGAAGGGTACAGCTGCTGTTGTAGGGGCTGTAATTCCTGATGGTGATGACGACGATAAAAAAGAAAAAGAATCTGAGGAATAGTTTCTTTTTATGATGCGCAATGAAGTCCTACATGGATATATGATTCACCATCGTAAATATCGTGAAAAAAGCCATATTGTGCATCTCTTCACTCAAGAATATGGGCGGGTTGATGGTATTTTAAGACAGACTCCGCCTCCTCAATATCAGCCAATCCGTTTGCAAGCCACAGGCAAAAGTGAGCTCAAAAATTTTACAAAGCTGGAAATACTAAATCAGCCGGTTTTCTTTTTTGGCGATGCTTTTTTTGCAGGCTTCTATTTAAACGAAATTGTTCTTAGACTTTGCCCACTAGAAGAGGCAATGCTACAAACTTTTGAACAATACCAGTTAACGCTGCTTCAACTCCAGCAGCTATCTTCTCATGAAAATCCGGATTTATTTCTTAGACAGATCTTGAGGCAATTTGAGCATATCTTGCTTGCAGAGCTGGGCTATGCGATTGATTTTTCAATTGATAGCTCACAAAAAGAAATTTTGCCTCAACAGTTTTATCAGTTTCAAGTGACTGAAGGATTTGCCCCCGTTGTTCAGGCAAGTCGCTCATCGTTGTCAGGAAAAGCAATTTTATCCATGCTGAATTATGAGCAGGGACAGGATTTTTCTCACGAACAATTGCAATTATTAGGTAAACTATACCGTCAAATGATTACATCGCTTTTAGGTGACCGTCCCCTAAAAAGTCGACAATTGTGGATTCAAAATACTCAAACTCAATCGTAATTAGGATTTTTTTATGGCTGCATTGCTTGGTGTAAACATAGACCATGTTGCTACTTTAAGACAGGCGCGCGGTACTGCTTACCCAGACCCTGTAGAAGCTGCTCTTATTTGTGAACAAGCGGGTGCAGAGGGGATCACTTTGCATTTGCGTGAAGATCGCAGACATATTCAAGATGATGACGTGCGTCGTATGCGTCCATTATTAAAAACACGTATGAATCTTGAAATGGCCGTAACTGATGAAATGGTTGAGTTTGCGAAAGAAATTCAACCGCAACATGTGTGTTTTGTACCAGAACGACGCCAAGAAGTTACAACAGAAGGTGGTTTAGATGTAGTAGGTAACTTTGAAAAAGTTAAAGCTGCAACTCAAGCCTTAGCTGCCATTGGTTGTGATGTTTCACTCTTTATTGATGCTGATTTTGCTCAAATTGATGCAGCAATTGCTTGTGGAGCGCCTACTATTGAATTACATACTGGGGCGTATGCAGATGCAACAACAGAGCAAGAGCAACAAGAAGAACTTGCTCGCATCGTAAAAGGTGTGGAATACGCAGCTTCAAAAGGTTTGGTTGTAAATGCTGGTCACGGTTTGAATCTGAAAAATATTGCTCCAATTGCGGCAATTCCACAAATTCATGAGTTAAATATTGGTCACTCAATTATTGCGGAAAGTGTTTTTGTTGGACTAGTACAGGCGGTGAAAGACATGAAAACAGCGATTCAGGCAGCAGGATAAGTAGTAATGTCGAGTATCAATTACAATGAATTAATGCAGCCTGTATTAGCATTTTTAGGGTGCCAAACCCCAAAAGAATGGTTGGATGAGGCCGTTAATAATTTAGACATCTTGATGCAAGATCATGCTAACTGTGAAAAAAAGGCAGCGGGTACAGCCATGAACTTGATGTTCCGCTATAGTTTTTTTACGGACCTACAAGTTAAGCTTGCCCAGCTTGTACGTGAAGAAATGCTTCACTTTGAACAAGTTCTAGAATTTATGACAAAACGTGGGCAAGAGTGGAAAGGTTTGAGTGCTGGACGCTATGCAGGTGGCTTACGAAAAGAAATCCGCACATATGAACCAGAAGCTCTAATTGATGTACTCGTGATTGGGGCTTTTGTAGAAGCACGTTCATGTGAACGTTTTTATGCGCTTGCTCCGCGTGTTGATGATGAGTTAGGACGTTATTACCGTTACTTGCTTAAGTCAGAATCTCGTCATTTTGAAGACTATTTAGCACTAGCGCTTGACGTCGCAAAAACTGCCAAAATGAAAGATCCTGAAGAAGATATTCAACAGCGTATTGAACATATCCGTGAAATTGAAAAGAATCTGATTTTGACTCCAGATGATACTTTCCGTTTTCATAGTGGTATCCCTGCATAAGCTTGGATACCTCAATTTAAAAAGTTTACCTTTCACGGTAAACTTTTTTATTAAGTAGCTCTAACTTCTAAATAGTTTGAGTCGATATTTAAGGTTAAGTAAGGGTCATTTTTTAGTTTTTTAATGCATATCATTATTTAATAAATATATTTTTTACAGATTTAAATTTCTCTTAAAATTTTTAAAAAAACTTTTATTTTTTTAGGTTAATAATAAATATTGTGTAAATATAAAGGCTGATATGTTCATCATGAGTTCAACTGAAGCAGTTGATTATTTCTAAGGATATAAGAATGTTAGCATTAGTTACAGGCGCATCAGCAGGTTTTGGTTATAGTATTTCAAAGAAACTGATTGAGTCAGGCTATAAAGTTATTGGATGTGGAAGACGCGCAGAAAAATTAGAAAAACTACAAAAACAACTTGGCGAAAATTTCTACCCACTTGTATTTGATATGACTGATACGGCAGAAAATATAAATAAGTTATTTAAAGAATTACCAAATGAATTTCAAATCGATCAAATTGACTTACTAGTAAATAATGCAGGCTTGGCATTGGGTCTAGAGCCAGCAGATAAAGCGGATTTAGATGATTGGTACACCATGATTGATACCAATGTTAAAGGACTTGTTACGGTTACCCGATTAATTTTACCAAGTATGGTAAAGAAGAAATCAGGTTTAATCATTAATATGGGTTCAATTGCAGGTACATACCCATATCCAGGTGGTAATGTATATGGGGCAACAAAAGCTTTTGTAGAGCAGTTTAGTTTAAATCTACGTGCAGATTTGGCTGGTACTGGCGTGCGAGTAACGAATATTGAGCCAGGGTTGTGTGGTGGTACCGAATTTTCTATTGTACGTTTTAAGGGAGATCAGGAGAAAGCTAACAGTCTATACGATAAGAAAAATCCAATTTTGCCGGAAGATATTGCAAATACAGTAGCATGGATCGCATCACAACCACCGCATATTAATATTAACCGTATAGAAATGATGCCAACGACTCAGACTTTTAACCCTTTAAAAGTTGTAGAAGTGGAATAATGTAATTTTAAAAAGATCTAAGCGTAGAAGGTCACCTAAGTTTAGATCTAATGATTTGTTCTGGTAAATATTTGAATTATAAAAAGCAAATCCTCTACAGGCAGTAGGGGATTTTTATAGGTATACTTTAATAGAGAGTAATAAAAAAGCCCGCTTTAATGCTGCGGGCTTTTTAGTATTTGGCTCTCCCACCTGGGCTCGAACCAGGGACCTGCGGATTAACAGTCCGTCGCTCTACCGACTGAGCTATGGGAGAATCTGCATGCGATTATAAGGAGATTTTGACAAGGGTCAAGTAAAAATCGTCATGTTTCATTCATTTTTGTGTTGTATGCTTTTTATTTGACCAGTTGAAAGGTAAGATCATAAATTACTTGCGCTTTGAAAATTCAATTGCTAGATTCAGAAAAGAACAAGCGTTTGGAGTAATCCAAACAGTGTGGATTTAAACCAACTTGCCAGCACTAAAATGGCTAAATCGGAGATAAGTATGAAAACACTTACTGTTGCTTCTATTTTTTCTAATTTTGATTTTTATCAACGCAATTATCTCAATATTTTAAATCAACCAGAATCTTATTACACACCTGTAGAAGATGCATGGATCGATGCTTTTCCATTTAAAAAACAAGATTTGTACTTAGGTGACTTACTACAACTCTGGTTTAGTTCAAAATGGGATGTGCATACTTCATTGAAAGCTTTAAAGTGTTCCAAGGTATTAGATCAATCTAAACCTCTCTATATTTTCCAGCTCGAAGGAGAATTATTCCTAGGTAAAAATAAAGTTTTAGCTTGGTCTACTCAGCATCATGAAGTGATAGAGCTTCAACTTAAGAATATTTGGGCACCTTATGTGTTTGCGCAAACTTGTGACCGCCCAGATATTCCTTACTTAATAAAAAAGGCAGCCGTTTAAAGCTGCCTTAGTTTTTATGGTCGAATAATCATACAGGTTGCTGTTGCATAAGCATAAAGTTTGCCTTCTTCATCAGTAATTTTTCCTTCGGAAATACCTAAATTTTTACTTAAATTGATTACTTTACCTGTAGCAATTAAAACCTGATTTTGTGGAAGAGGGCGGCACATTTTCACATTAAGATCTATGGTTCCATAACCCACACCAGCAGGTAGCATAGTATGTACAGCACAGCCAGTCACCGAATCTAGGACTGTTGCAGCAAAACCACCATGTACACCACCTAAAGGATTTAGGTGATTATGATCTGCTTGTGCTTTGAAAGTTACAGATCCTTCTGAAATCTCAGTAGGTTGCATTGGAATAGTTTTGCTAATACTGGCAGGTGGAATATGACCTTCAATCATGGCTTGTAAAAATTCGAGGCCTGTCATTTCCATAGGATTTTTCATTTTTTGAGTCCTTCAGTTATTAAAGTTCTAAAATGGAACTTGATGTTAAATTAGGCATAAAATTAATTGTTGTCAAGTTGGGAAGAATAAAAAGATAGGTCACTTATAGTTTATAAACTTGTAAAATTTGGTTGAGCAGAATATTTTATAACATTAAAAATATAAACTTTTTGTGGAAAATAATAATGAACGGACAGTGTTTATGTGGTGAAACAACTTTCGAAGTTGAGTTAAAAAATCATGATGTACATGTTTGCCATTGCTCGATGTGTCGTAGACAAACCAGTGGTGTCATTATGACAGTTGATGTAGTTAAAGGTAGTTTAAAGTTTATTCAGCAAAAGCATCTTAGTGTATTTAACTCTTCTGAATGGGGTGAAAGAGGCTTTTGTAACGCTTGTGGAACAACAATTTTTTGGAGAACAAAAGATCAAAGTTACTGCAATATCAATGTGTTTTCTTTAAATGAACCAGTAAAAGACTTGAAATTAGATATGGAAATTTTTATTGATTCAAAACCTGATTTTTATAATTTTCAGAATGATACAAAAAAACTGACTGAGGCTGAGGTGGCAGCTTTATTTAATTTAGAATAATTTTAATTATAAAAAAGGCCTCAATTTTGAGGCCTTTTTTATATTTTCAAATTATTTAGTAGCTTTTTCAGCTTCGATAGATGCAATTGCAGCATCAACGCCTTCGATTGATTCAGCAGCTTTTTTGATACGTGCTAACGCATCAACAAGTACTTCGTCAGCTGTTGCATATGAAATACGCATGAAACCACCTAAACCAAATGCATCACCAGGAACGACCGCTACGCCAGTTTCTTCAAGTAGCCATTCAGAGAATTCTGTGCAAGATTTTAAGCCTTTTGCACGAATAAGAGGGCGAATGTTTGCATACGCGTAGAAAGCGCCATCAGCAGGTAAGCAAGAGATCCCTTTGATGTCGTTTAAGCCATTAACTACTAAGTCATGACGACGTTTAAACGCTTCAATCATTGGTTTTAAAACATCTTGTGGGCCATTCAACGCAGCTTCAGCAGCAACTTGCGAAATTGAAGTCGGGTTAGAAGTTGATTGAGACTGGATTTTTTTCATTGCACCAATGATTTTTGCTGGGCCGGCCGCATAACCAATACGCCAACCTGTCATTGCATATGCTTTAGAAACACCATTTAAAACAATCGTGCGGTCATATAAATCAGGTGCAACAGTTGCAATATTGTAGAACTCATCTTCCCAACGAATTGGTTCATACATGTCGTCAGATGCAACAAATACTTGTGGATGACGACGTAAAACTTCAGCTAAAGCTTCTAATTCAGCTTTGCTGTAAATCATACCTGTCGGGTTAGATGGGCTGTTTAATACCACTAAACGAGTGTTAGGAGTAATCGCTGCTTCTAATTGTTCAGGTGTAATTTTAAAACGTTGCTCTTCGCCACATTTCACGATAACAGGCGTACCTTCAGCAATAATGACCATATCTGGATAGCTTACCCAGAATGGCGCAGGGATGATCACTTCATCACCCTTGTTTAATAATGCTAGTGCCAAGTTAAAGAAGCTTTGCTTACCGCCACAAGAAACCAAAATCTGGTTAGGTTGGTAATCAAGATTATTATCACGCTTTAATTTAGCAATAATTGCTTTTTTTAACCCAGGAGTACCATCTACAGCCGTATATTTGGTGAAACCATTATTAATCGCTTCAATTGCAGCATCTTTGATGTGTTGAGGGGTATCAAAATCTGGCTCGCCAGCACCCAAACCAATCACGTTCTTGCCAGCAGCTTTAAGCTCAGCAGCTTTGTTAGTTACAGCAAGTGTAGGGGACGGTTTGATAGCATTGACACGATCAGAAAGACGTACGTCCACGGCAATATTCCTCTTATGGGATTAAAAATAAAAAGCACACTATCTTATCGCAAAAATTAAGCAATTTGCGGATGTGGGGATTTTTAGATGTAAAAAAGTTTAATTTAGGAAAGATCTTGTTGCGGTTTTATTCAATTGAAGCTTTTTTCGAAAGAAATAAGAAAAATCCTTTATAATAAGCCGCAATCGAAATATCGAGAATGAATCATGACTGAGCAACAGCCAAAACAGAAAAAGGCTTTGGTGAAATTGCCATTTCCAATGCCGAATGAAAGTAACCAAGCAGGCGATGCTGTACACAACCAAGTACGTCCGAAACCTGAACAATATGCAGATAGAACTTGGATGCCACCGCGTGGTACTCGTCGTTCTATGGGTAAGCGCTAATTTAAATAAAAAAACAGGCAATATGCCTGTTTTTTTATGGTAGAAGAATTTCTTGATAATAACTTTTTTTCTTTTGATACATATGATGATCTGCGCGTTTTAGCATATCTTCAACTTGTTCATTTTCTTTTGTTGTGGCGTGCCCAATCGCAATACTAATAGGATGACTTGAATAATATTGATTATCTATATTAAAAAGCTCCTGAATGGTTTGCAGCATCATCAAAACATTCGCTTCATCTGCACCAGGCATTAAAATCACAAACTCGTCGCCACCGATTCGAGAAGCTGTATAAGCAGTATTCATAATTGCTTGATTTAAAATATTACCTACTCGACGTAATAAACCATCACCAATATCATGGCCAAGTTGATCATTGGTTTCCTTTAAGCCGTTCATGTCTAAAAAAATTGAAGAAACAGGGCGGATAATACTGCGATTTAAACGATTAAGCTCTTCTGTAAAGAAAGCTCGGTTATAAAGTTTAGTCAGTACATCATGCTGGCCTAAATATTCTAGATAATTTTCGGCTTTCTTTCGTGCAGTAATATCTGTAAGCGCAACCTGTACCAATCCCCAAGTTTCTTCATAACCGGGGAATACGGTAAATTGCAGTAAGACATTTCTGATTTGACCGTCTAACGCATAGTTAACGGCTTCACGCTTGTGGTGAATATTTCCTTGCCAGAGTTCAATCAGCTGTTCTCTAAAAGTTTCCACCATTTCTTCGGCAAAAATTTTATGGGTATTTTTTAACAGAGTGGTTTTATCTGGTGCTTTAAATAAATCGAGAGTCGACTGATTGACGTCTAAAATTAAAATGTCTTCTATACATTGGCGAACAAATTCAGGATGTACATCTAAAAAAGTTCTAAAGTCTTCAATTCCTAATAGCCTAAGCTGATCAATTCTATTTTTAATACGGCTAAAATCTTCAACCCAAAGCGAAGTCGGGGAGTAGATAAACATTGACTCTGCTAGGCGTCGATTTTTCTCTTCCTGACGAAGTGCATTTTGATACGGAGTAATGTCTTCAGTGGTAATTAAAATACGGTCAAACGTAGTTTCAGAACCTGGTAAAATTGCTCCACGTAGTTGTACATCAATACGCTTACCAGAGAGCGTGTAATTTATAGTGGTACTCGAGAAATGAGTTTTGCCATTCCATAACGCTTCGAGTTCATGAATATGGGCTTCAAACATTTCTTTTTTAAAAATAAGATTTAAGTTGGCACATAACTCTTCTTGGTTTTTCGCTTCAAAAAGGTCTAATACTTTTTGGTTGACCTTAATAATTTTAATTTTATGAGCACATTCAACCACTAGATTTTCATTTTGACTTAGAAATTCATATAAGTTTTCAACTCCTTGATTTCTCCATAAGTCAAATAACTGCTTAACTTCACTAAAGTCTTCAATCCACATTGGAATTGGGGTGAGGTCAAAAATTGAAGAATCTAAAGTTTCCATGCGTTTCTTTTAAGTATTCAGTTTGTCTTAAAGTATAATGAGAAAAACTAAGATTTGGGAAAATAATCGATTTAAATTTATTAGAATAATTAAAATAAAAATATTAAATATAAGTAAAATAAAATAATGAGAAAGCAGAATTTATCTGCTTCACTCATAAAATATCAAAGTAAATTAACGGTTAATTGGGTGGTCAATATTTTTCTCACCGCGCCATAATTTTATAAAATCTTGCTCATCAAAATCATAAAGTTCCATAAGCGCAACAATTACACTTACGAAAATCATTGCACCTTCTGAGTTACCATGAATATTAAAAATCTTACCATTGAGCTTACCTAAAATATCTCTCAATTCGTGGTCACGGCCTCTGCCATAGCGGTCACGAGGATACAATTCCTCATTAAGTACAATAAGCGCTATCGCTTTTTCAGCACGTGATAAATCCGTTTTATCTAAAGCATCTTCAAAAGATTCACTGCCGTGATTAAAGTAGAAAATAACTTCATCATTAATGAAACTTTGAACCATTTTTTGAGTGAGTGTTGGGAACTGTGAAACAGCATCTTCTTCAACATACGGTTTAAACGATTCAGGAAAAATCACATTGTGATGTATGCCTTTAAAAAGAGGAGCGATTTCGGAAACCTTATAACCTGCAATCCCACATCCTAAAGCTGTCACAAAGTATTTCATTTTAGGATGATTTTTTGCATAAACTTTAAAGTCTTCAACATAATGCTCGATTTGGGAGAGTGGCATTTGTTGGATATGTTCATTTAATGTTGGAATTGCAAAGCTCTGACCAGCCCAGCCACGTCCTACACCCTCTACAGCCCCAAAATGCTGACTGGCAACACGTGCGGCTCCACTACCATGTTGTCCAGCCATATTACTACCGAAGACAAACACGGTATCTTCAGGGAGTTCGGTTACAATACTTTCATCATGATATTGATAGGTCATGGTTATGCTTTTTATCTAATGGATAAGTCCATGTTGCAACCGTTTACAGCATTGGTCAAGTATCAAGATGCTTAATATTTTCGATATAGATTAATCTCACTATAGACTTTAAATTAGGGAAAAAATCCCCATTAATTTGCTAGACGATAAATTCAAATTTTTTATAAAGAGAGAGAACTGTGAACGAAAATCAACCTTTCGATTTGGTCACTCATTACCAGCCAGCGGGTGATCAGCCACAGGCAATTGAAAAGCTGGTGAATGGTATCGAAAAGGGTTTTCGTAATCAGTTACTGCTAGGTGTGACCGGTTCAGGTAAGACCTATACCATGGCAAATGTGATTGCCCAAACTCAGCGTCCGACGATTGTGATGGCGCATAATAAGACCTTGGCAGCCCAGCTCTATGGTGAGTTTAAAGCCTTCTTCCCAAACAATGCAGTTGAGTATTTCGTAAGTTATTACGACTACTATCAACCCGAGGCTTATGTTCCGTCGTCAGATACATTTATTGAAAAAGATGCGGCAATTAATGACCATATTGACCAGATGCGATTATCGGCAACGCGTGCTTTGTTAGAACGTCGTGATGCGATTATTGTTGCTTCTGTTTCGGCCATTTATGGTTTGGGTGACCCAAATGCTTATATGCAAATGTTATTGCATGTGGTCCAAGGTGACCGAGTAAGTCGAGACGAAATTATTCGCCGTTTGGTTGAAATGCAATATACCCGTAATGAGCTTGAATTCTTACGTGGTACGTATCGTATCCGTGGTGAAATTATTGATATTTTCCCGGCAGAATCCGACCAACATGCGATTCGTATTGAACTCTTTGATGACGAAGTAGACTCAATTCGCTGGTTTGATCCGCTGACCGGTAAAATGGTCCGCAAAGTACCACGTGTCACGATTTACCCGAAAAGCCATTATGTGACGCCAAAAGACAACCTAACACGCGCTATCGATACCATTAAGGATGAATTGCAAGACCAGCTTAATTTCTTCCGTGAACATGACAAGTTACTCGAAGCGCAGCGTATCGAGCAACGTACTCGTTATGATTTGGAAATGATGCAGCAGTTAGGGTACACCAATGGTATCGAAAACTACTCACGTCATTTATCGGGACGACCGGCAGGTGAAGCACCACCGACCTTATTTGACTATGTACCTGAAGATGCCTTACTTATTATTGATGAGTCGCATGTAACGGTTCCTCAAATTGGCGCAATGTATAAAGGTGACCGTTCGCGTAAAGAAAACTTGGTGAATTACGGTTTCCGTTTACCAAGTGCGCTTGATAACCGCCCAATGAAATTTGAAGAGTGGGAGCGTATTGTTCCGACCACTATTTTTGTGAGTGCCACACCAGCTAGATATGAACTGGAAAAATCAGAACAAGTGGTTGAGCAGGTTGTTCGACCAACGGGCTTGATTGATCCTGAAATTGAAGTTCGTCCGGTGCTTACCCAAGTCGATGATGTTCTGTCTGAGATTAATATTCGTAAGAACTTAAATGAGCGTGTATTGGTAACGACTTTAACCAAGCGTATGGCGGAAGATTTAACTTCTTATTTAAAAGAATATGGCGTTAAGGTTGCTTATCTGCACTCGGATATTGATACAGTTGAACGTGTCAAAATTATTCATGAATTACGTACAGGTGTATTTGATGTACTAGTGGGTATTAACTTGCTGCGAGAAGGCCTAGATATGCCGGAAGTTTCTTTAGTTGCTATTTTAGATGCAGATAAAGAAGGTTTCTTACGTTCTGAGCGTTCGCTTATTCAGACAATTGGTCGTGCTGCGCGAAATGTGAAAGGTAAAGCAATTTTATATGCTGATACAATCACTGATTCTATGCGAAAGGCAATTGATGAGACAGAGCGCCGACGTGCAAAACAAATCGAGTTTAATGAGCAGCATGGTATTACGCCACGTAGTGCAGTTCGTCAGGCTGTGAAAGAAATTGATACGGGTGAAGTACTTTCTGATGATCAGATTGATGAGAAAGTACTAGAGCAGGCACAAGCACTTAGCGCAGATGAACGACATATTCTTTCTGACCCTAAATTGTTTAGTAAGCACATTACTAAGCTAGAGAAAGAAATGTTAAAGGCGTCGAAGGATTTACAATTCGAGCAAGCGGCGCGTATTCGTGATGAAATTGTTCGTTTAAAAGCGCAAATGTTGCAATAAATGGATACATAACACTACATGATTTGTTTAAAAAACAAGCTACTGTAGATATTTAAGTTATTTTGTATTCACAACAAAGAGTTGAGGGCAACAATGGCATTTCGAAATAATGTTCCGCAAGCCAGTTGGCGCTTGGCAAAAATTGCATTGGGCGGTATTGTTCTGACTGGCTTAGCTGTCGGAACATATGCCTATGCCCAGCAGAAGCCTCTACCTACAGTCGATAAGGTTGAATTAGACCGTTATTTAGGTGTGTGGTATGAAGTCGCGCGTAAACCTGCTTTTTTCCAAAAAAAATGTGCTTACAATGTATCTGCAACCTATACCTTAAATGAAAATGGAAACATAGTTGTAGATAACCGCTGCTACGATAATCAAAAGCAATTACAGCAATCTATCGGTGAGGCTTTTGTAGTTAATCCGCCGTATAACACGAAATTAAAGGTAAGCTTTTTACCCGAAGCTGTAAGATGGATTCCGATAATTCGTGGAGACTACTGGATTTTAAAGCTCGATGAAGATTACCAAACAGTTTTGGTAGGCGAACCTTCCCGAAAATATCTTTGGGTTTTATCTAGAACGCCACATCCACACAAAGAAGTGGTTGATGAATATCTAAATTATGCAAAAACATTAGGATTTGATATTCGAGATATTATTCATACCGAGCATAAAGAATAAATATATGCTGCTTAAGAAAAAACCATGTTTTCGCATGGTTTTTTCTTTTTTATAGTGGATAAATCAAGTATTGTATCGCTTTATTTTTCTTAAAGTATAAAGAGGTTAGTGATGTTAAAGGGCGTGATTTTGTCTGTCATGGCATCATTAACTTTTGGTGTTCTTTATTTTTATACTCAATTACTCGGCCAGCTTGATAGTGAACAGACTTTCGGATGGCGTATTATTGCGACTTTGCCATTTTTAACTTTATTTATGTGGTGGAGTGGTGATTTAAGCCATATTAAAAATATATATCAACGTATTTTAGCAAAACCTTCTTTACTTCTATTACTCATTACAACATCCGTTTTGACTTCGGTGCAGTTATGGCTGTTTTTATGGGGACCTATGCATGGACGTGGTTTGCAAGTTTCTTTGGGATATTTCCTGTTACCGCTTGTTTTGGTTTTAGCGGGTAGTGTCTTATATGGAGAGAAAATATCGAAATTTCAGTGGGTCGCTATTGTTCTTGCAATTATTGGTGTAGGACATGAGATTTTTCGACTAGGAAGTATTGCTTGGGAAACTGCTTTAGTGGCTATAGGTTATTCCGCTTATTTCTTGTTACGTAAGAAAATTAAAACGGATAATTTAGGGGGCTTTTGGTGGGACCTTCTGATTATTATGCCAGTTGCAATCTATCTGACACATACAGGGTTATTGCCATATAGTAAGTTCCTCGATCAACCGACACTCGGGTTGGTTATTGCGGGCTTAGGTGTGCTTAGTGCTATAGGCTTGGGATGTTATATATTGGCAAGCCGTTATTTACCTTTGGTTGTGTTTGGTCTGCTTGGATATCTTGAACCGGTGTTACTTGCTTTAGCATCTTTAGTGCTAGGGGAAAGCATTGGTAAAGAAGAATGGTTTACTTATCTTCCAATTTGGTGTGCCGTTTTCGTATTGGTTTTAGAAGGGGCTTTTCATCTTTACCAACAGCAGCAAAAAGCCAAAAATTTGCAATTAAATATCGAAAAATATCAAAAAAGATTAAAAAATGATGCTCACGATTAGAGCATCAAAATCTAAAAAGTAAGAAAAAGCAAAAATTTAGCGGCTTTAAACAATAAGATAATAAAAAATAATTATAGGTATTTTATGAATTTATGATGAATTTTGGGAAAATCTAGCCACTAACGTCAGCTTTTGATTCATTCTTGCCAATAATTCCATTACAATTACGGGGTTTTAAAAATCACGCCTAGATATAATTAATTAGAGGACGTATCTGTGAGCAAAGACACTATCATCGCCCTGCACGCTGAACACCAAGGCCGTTGGAAAAACCGTGAAGAAATCGCGGAACGTATGATTGCATTAATCGGTCAATTATACCGTGAAAAAAATATTGTCGTATCTGTTTACGGTCGCTCTTTAATTAACCGTTCTGTTATCCAAATTTTGAAAACTCACCGTCGTACACGTGTTGTAGATGTTGAGCTTTCTGTAGTAAATACTTTCCCAATTTTAGAAGCTTTAGCAAAAGTTGAAAATATCGGTTCTGCAGAAGTTGATATCGGTAAACTTGCAGTTGAATATAAAGAAAAAGGCGGTGATGTTGACGCTTTTGTTGCTCAAGCTGTTGAGTCAATTAAAGGTAGCGCAACTTCTGAACAACCTAAAGATGTAGTTCTTTACGGTTTTGGTCGTATTGGCCGTATCTTGGCTCGTTTAATCATTAGCCAATCAGGTTTAGGTCGTGGTTTAAGCCTTAAAGCGATTGTTGTTCGTAAGTCTTCTGACGGTGACTTGGCTAAACGTGCTTCTTTACTTCGTCGTGACTCTATTCACGGTACTTTTGCAGGTACAATCTCTGTTGATGAAGAAAACGAAGCAATTATCGCTAACGGTAACTTCATCAAAGTAATCTATGCATCTAGCCCAAGCGAAGTAGACTATACTCAATACGGTATTGAAAACGCGCTTTTAATCGACAACACTGGTAAATGGCGTGATGCTGAAGGCCTAAGCCAACACTTGAAATGCCCAGGTGTTGCACGTGTTGTATTAACTGCACCAAGTAAAGGCGAAATGAAAAACGTTGTATTTGGTGTAAACAACTCTGACATTTTAGATGAAGACAAAATCATCTCTGCTGCAAGTTGTACAACAAATGCGATCACTCCAATTCTTAAAGTATTGGATGACAAATATAAAGTTCTTAATGGTCACGTTGAGACAGTTCACTCATTTACAAATGACCAGAACTTAATCGATAACTACCACAAAGCTGATCGTCGTGGTCGTGCTGCTACATTGAACATGGTTATTACTGAAACTGGTGCTGCTAAAGCTGTTGCTAAAGCATTGCCTGCGTTAAAAGGTAAGTTAACTGGTAACTCTGTACGTGTTCCAACACCAAACGTATCTCTTGCGATTTTAAACTTAACGCTTGATAAAGAAGTTGATCGTGAAGAAGTGAACGAATACATTCGTCAAATTTCGATCAACACTAACCTTCAAGGTCAAATCGGTTATACCAACTCTACAGAAGTGGTATCAAGCGACTTTATCGGTTCTCGTACTGCTGGTGTATATGATGCTCAAGCAACGATTACTTCTGGTAACCGCTTAACTGCATATGTTTGGTACGATAATGAAGTAGGTTATAGCTGCCAAGTATTACGTATTGCTGAGCAAATGTGTGGCGTAAGCTATAAAAAAATTCCTGCAGAAACTAACGCTTAATCTGCTTTAACGTTAGATAAAAGAATGTGACAAAAAGACCCAGTTTAGACTGGGTTTTTTTACAACCGTACAAAATATATGCTGATTATTTTTAGAAATCAATGAGAATACGGTTTAAGGAACAAAAAGAAATAGTAAGGGATTGGAATTGCAGCAGTTTAAAAGATTATTGATCGTCTTCTTTTTTATTATCATCGCGAATATATGTGGTGTACTTATCGCTATTTGGGTGTTTAAACATTTTAATATTTATATTCCGTTGAAAAACCAAGCAGTAGCGATCGATTTACAAGAGCCATTACAGGTACAAGTTAAAGTAAAAGATGCTTTAAATGTCGATGTAAAAGGGCGAGTGAATGCTAATATTCCTATTAATGAGAAGTTAAATATTCCTTTGACGCAGACTTTAACACCACGTGTCTATTTCGATAATATGGTGCCGATTAGTACGGTTATTCCAGTTAAAGAAACTTTAAAAGTTGACCAAAGTTTGCCAATTGACACGAAAGTTCAGGTGAGAGTGCTTGGTAAAGATATTACTTTGCCATTAAAAGGTAATATTCCTTTACAGTTGGATGTACCTATTGATATACAAGTTCCACTCGATCAAAAAGTTCATTTGAAGTTTGATGCGCCAGTAAAAACGGTCTTAAAAGAAAATCTTCATATTCCATTAAATGCTCAATTAAAAACAAATATTCCAATTCAGGGAAGTTTGAATGTCCCGGTGAAAACAGCTTTAAATGCGTCGGTAGATGTAAAAAATACCTTGCCAGTTAAAATCGAGCATGGTGAGTTAAAAATACCACTATCGAGCATGAGCCTGAATCGCGTTAAATCTGGCGAAGATAACTCTTCACCTGTTCAGAACCAGACAAAATAGGTGAATGGCTTATGTTTGGCTCATTAAAAAGTATATTAATCAGTTTCTTTCTGATTATGATACTCACGGCAATCTTATTTTGGTTCTATTTAAACATACAGGCTTCAGTTGTAGTTTCAGCACATGAGTCGGATATTCGTCTACCAGAATCATTAGAAACTAAAATACATGTTGGTAATAATTTGCAGGTCCAATCGATAGGTAAATTAGACACATCTATTGATATTGACCGTCAGATTTCAGTTCCATTAAAAGGAAGATACTTGGCTGATTTAGAGTTTGAGGTAGAGACTCCAATTACGGTAAGTGTTGATTATGCGACAACATTAAAAGTCGATCAGGTGATGCCTTTAGAAACAACCACTGATTTAATTTACAAAAATAAGTTATTACCAAGGTTTCCATTAAAATTAAATATCCCGATTAAACTTGATATTCCATTTCAGTTAAAACGTAGTTATACCATTCCGGTTAAAATTGCTTTTAATGGTCCGGTTTATTTTGAGTTTGACGAATCTATAAATTTGCCAATTAAACATCAGTTTAATCCAAGTTTGAACGTTAACGATGCAATGGAAATGGGGAATATCTCAAGCTTTAATGCCATTATGTATAACTCTGTTCAGCACACTAAAGCTAATTTGGACATGAAGATGGATTTACCTTTACGTAATGTTCATCCTTAGGTAATTAATCAATAAAAATAGACCATGACTTGCTGTAGGTTTATATCCTGATAAAAAGAAATAAAATAAGCAGCAGGAAAGTAGAATTCTCTCGATTTTCTATTCGAGAATTTTCTGAAAATATGGCAGAATAGGCGGTTTTAGAGTTTTTAGAGGATTGGCAAATGCGCTTTGTTGATGAAGCAGTCATTACCGTAGAGGCTGGCGACGGTGGCAATGGCGTAGCCAGTTTTCGCCGTGAAAAATTTGTACCATTTGGTGGCCCAGATGGTGGTGATGGCGGACGTGGTGGAAGTATCTATATTCAAGCAGATGATGATACAAGTACCCTAGTCGATTACCGTTACACCCGTAAATTCCGCGCTGAGCGTGGTAAAAACGGTGCAGGTGCTAACTGTACCGGACGTGGTGGTGAAGATGTGGTTTTAAAAGTACCCGTTGGTACAACAATTGTTGATACAGATTCAGGCGATATTATTGGCGATCTGGTAGAAGACGGCCAAAGAGTAATGGTTGCAAGCGGTGGTGAAGGTGGTTTAGGAAATACTCACTTTAAATCATCAACCAACCGTGCTCCACGTAAATGTACGACAGGTACAAAAGGTGAGTTCCGTGAAATTCGCCTTGAGTTGAAAGTATTGGCAGATGTTGGCTTATTAGGTATGCCAAATGCTGGTAAATCAACATTTATTCGTGCAGTAAGTGCCGCGAAACCAAAAGTAGCAGATTATCCATTTACCACTATGGTTCCTAACCTAGGTGTAGTAGATGCTGACCGTCACCGCTCGTTTGTGATGGCAGATATTCCGGGACTTATTGAGGGTGCAGCAGAAGGTGCAGGTTTAGGTATTCGTTTCCTTAAGCATTTAGCACGTACACGTATTCTTTTGCACATTATTGATGTACAACCAATTGATGGTTCAGACCCGGCCCATAATGCTAAAGCAATTATGAATGAACTTGCCAAGTTTTCTCCTACTTTGGCGAAGTTACCAATTGTATTAGTACTTAATAAACTTGATCAGATTGCTGAAGAAAGCCGTGAAGAATGGTGTCAGCATATTCTAGATGAGTTGCAATGGACAGGTCCTGTCTTTAAGACCTCGGGTTTACTCGAAGAAGGAACCAAAGAAGTTGTTTATTACCTCATGGATCAGATTGAACAACAACGTGAACGTGAAGTTGAAGATCCTGAGTACGCAGCAGAAGTAAGAGCATTCCGTGAACAGCTTGAAGCTGAAACACGTGAACAGACCATTGCAGCGAAGGAAGCATATCGTGCTATGCGTAAGGCACAACGCCTTGAAAGCATGATGGACGATGATGATGACTTCGATGACGATGAAGACGATGGTGATGTAGAAAGCATCTACGTTCGTGACTAAAAAACCGAGGAAAACATGATAGAAGTGGTCGATGGGCAACGTAAGCTCAGTGAGTGTAAACGAATCGTTGTTAAAATCGGATCATCTTTACTCACGGCAAATGGGCAGGGTCTAGATCTGGACGCTATTTCGCATTGGGCGAAACAGATTGCAGATTTACACAATGCTGGACACGAAATTATTTTAGTGTCTTCAGGAGCTGTGGCAGAAGGTATGGTTCGTATGAAGCTTGCGAGTCGACCCACCGATCTACCCAGTCTTCAAGCATGCGCCGCAATTGGGCAGATGGGCCTAATTCATACTTGGTCTAGTGTGCTTGAAAATCATAGTATCCGAACTGCTCAGGTGTTGTTAACACATGATGATTTGGCAGACCGCCGTCGTTACTTAAATTCATGTGATGCATTGCAGAACTTGATTGATTGGCGTGTTATTCCGGTCATTAATGAAAACGATACTGTATCTACCGATGAGATTCGTTTTGGTGATAACGATACACTAGCAGCTATGGTTGCTGGTCAAGTACATGCTGATTTATTAATTATTTTAACAGATCAGCAAGGCATGTTTGACTCAGACCCACGCCATAACCCAGATGCAAAGTTGTTATCAACTGTGCGTGCCATGGACGATGTCTTATTTGAAATGGCTGGAGGTGGTGGGCTTCTTGGACGAGGTGGCATGGTCACTAAAGTTCGTGCTGCACGTTTAGCTGCCAAGTCAGGTTGTCCAACACTGATCGCTAGTGGTGAAAGCGACAATGTGTTGTCACGAGTGATGGCTGGTGAGATGTTAGGTACGTTGTTTACGACTGATAAAGACCGTATGACAGCGCATCAGCAATGGCTTGCTGCACATTTACAAACAGCGGGTCGTCTTGTAATTGATGATGGCGCAGTTGAAGCGATTAAATTGAAACATCGCAGTTTATTGCCTGTTGGGGTAAAAACTGTTGAAGGACATTTTGATCGTGGTGATGTGGTTGAATGTGTCGATAAACAAGGTAAACGTGTTGCGGTTGGGCGAGTAAATTTTAGTTCTCGTTCTGCTGAAATTATTAAAGGTCTTTCTTCAGACAAAGTTTACCAAGTACTTGGTGAAGCCCGTTCATTAGAAATGATTCATCGCGATCATATGGCAATTTACTAAGTTGTTCTAAATTAAAAAAGCTCGCATCATGCGAGCTTTTTTTGTGGGGTTAATGAGGGCAAGATTCGATCTTCACCGACCATAAAAGGATGTGTAGCAAGACTAAGCATGTCTAAATCTTCTGAGCTATTTCCATACGCATAGATTCGCTGATAATGTTTTAGAGGATATTGCTCATGTATTCTTAACTTCTTTTGCTCACTACTACAATCCGGAGTTGAGTAGTAACCTGTCATCATGCCATTTTTGACTTGAGTTTCAGTACAAATTAATTCGATACCTAGTAATTTGCAAAGTGGAGCAAGATAGATATCAATGGAAGCAGAAACTAATACCACCTGATCACCTAATAGCTGGTGTTGCTGTAATTGTGCAAAAATTTCAGGTGAAAGTGCCGAGACGAGTTCTTGTGCGTATTCTTCGCCTAGTCTTTGCAATTCAATTGCAGGAGTATCTCTGAACATGCTACGAAATAGCTTAGCACGCATCGCATGGGCTGGATAAAAGTTAAGATAATAGGCTTGAATCCATGGCAGGATTTTCAAGCCTTGCTTCACAATATGGCGTTTAGACAACGCATAAAAGATGAACCCTGTAAAACTGTCTTTACTGCACAAGGTTCCATCAAAATCGAACAGGGCGAGATTTTTTATAGTCTTATTCGTTTCGCTCGTTGCATACATGTTTCATATCGTCCGTTTACGCGGGTTGCATACCAGTTAGTATTATAGTCACGACTTAGTTTAGGCCCAGAAATCACCACTTGCGGCATAATTGCATAGAGCGGCTCTTTGCCAGTTTTTGATTTATAAAGTTTAGTCAGCGCAATATAAGTTTGAGTACTCTCAAACTTTTTCTCTTTTTCTAATTTTAGATCATCACGAATCTGTCTTGGTGTAACTAAAACATTATTACTAGCAAATACAGTAATTAGTTCTTTTTCTGACTCGCTTTGAGTTGCGCGTGGATCACCATCTTTTGTGTAAAGGAGTAGATCGCCATCAAGACTTATATCCTTGTCGGTGAGTTCTTTTAGCATTTTTTGAAAAGCTGCATTACGACTAGAGTACATACCAGAGTTGTAATCTGCAAAACGATAAATGGCTTTATCATAATCTGCCGGATAAACCATTAAACGGTGAATTCCATAATAAAGGCCGCCATACTCGGTATATAAGTCATCACGTAGTGCAGCAGTATTCATACTCGAGCGTTTGTTTGCTTTGGCATAGTTAATATGAACTTGCATTGAACCCAGTGTAGTGATCGGATTCATTTTTTCGCCAATATCTTGTCCAACTAATTTAGCTGCGCCAGTCAAAGCACTTACATGATAGTGTTTAGCCATAAAATCGAAAATTTCTCGGTAAAGTAAATCAAGGTCTTTCTCGGTTTTAACTTTACGCATCTGACTCATATAGTTATTGTCAGGAGAGGGTTGGGTTCTTAGTACTTCTTCAAAGTAACCTGCAATTGTTCCACCAATGGTTTTGCCAAGCTTATCTTCAAATTTTTCATTTAAACGTGTACTGACTTCCTCAACTGCTTTTTGTCCTAATCCTGGCACTTGCGGATTGGCGACAAAATTGGATTCCTGATCAACGACCGCCACAATACTACAGACATTTTGTTTGGTTTTAGGAATGTCTAAGTCTTTCATAATGTCATCAATATCTTTAGCCCATGAATCACGGTCATGCACACGAGATGGAATGAGACGTTTGATTTGCTGGCTTTCTAATTCAGGCTCATCATTATTTGACCACCAGGCTTTATCTCCACAAGCAGCTAAACTCATGCATACGGCAACCATACCGAATGATTTAAATAAAAAACGGGAAGACAACGGTTTGTTCATGGAGAGGAGGACACCTGCATAAAAAGATGAGCTGATCAAGCGGATGAAGTATACTATGCCGATCATCAATTGTATGAATATATATGTATATTGGTCCCTATCAACTGTCAAATAATTTAATTGTTGCCCCTATGGCAGGTGTAACTGACCGTCCATTTAGAACGCTGTGCAAGTATTTTGGTGCGGGTCATGCAGTCAGTGAAATGATGACTGCTGACAAGACTTTACGTATGACTAAAAAAAGTCTTTATCGTGCTAATTTTGATGGAGAGTTAGCTCCAATTTCTGCACAGATTGCAGGTTCTGATCCAGTACAGTTGGCTGAAGCGGCTCGTTACCAAGTCGCAAATGGCGCGCAAATTGTTGATATCAATATGGGATGTCCTGCAAAGAAAGTATGTAATAAATTAGCGGGTTCAGCATTATTACAAGATGAAGATTTGGTAGCTCGAATATTAGATGCAGTCGTTGCAGCAGTTGATGTTCCGGTAACTTTAAAAACCCGTTTGGGATTTTTAAATGGCCAAGAGAATATTCTACGGGTGGCTAAGCGTGCCGAAGAGGCTGGCATCGCTGCATTAGCACTACACGGCCGTACGCGTGAAGATATGTATTTAAATACCGCCCGTTATGAATTGATTAAGCATGTTAAAGAATTAATCCATATTCCTGTGATTGCTAATGGTGATATTGATAGTCCTGAAAAAGCAAAATATGTACTGGACTATACTGGGGCAGATGCAATTATGATTGGGCGGGCTGCACAAGGTCGACCGTGGATTTTTCGTGAAATTGCCCATTACTTAAAAACTGGTGAACACCTTGCTGCTCCGAATATTGAAGAAGTTAAAGAAGTGCTTTTAGGGCATTTGTCTGAGTTATATCAGTTTTATGGTGAATACTCCGGTTGTCGTATTGCCCGTAAGCATATTGCTTGGTACACCAAAGGTTTACGCTCAAGTAATGAGTTTCGACAAAATATGTATAAAGTTGAAACGACTGCTGAACAAGCTTTAGTTGTTGAGAGCTATTTTAATCAATTGCTTGCTGAAGGTAATTTGATGAGCGATGTTCAGGTTGAACAGGTTAATTTATTAGATACTCACTAAAATAAAGCAACCAGTATAGAGACTGGTTGCTTGGAATTTTTATCTATTCACTGTCTAGCATTTCAACGACCAGTTGATTAACCAGATCAGGTGCTTCAAGTTCACGTATTTGTGCAACGTTACTTCCTGCCCAAAAAGCACCAAAACCGTAATCTTGGTGTTTGCTTGCAAGAGCATTTAGTTGCTTTGCTAAATCATAGGTATAAGGATATTCAGGTTGTACAGGGCGGGTAGGTGAATCAATTTTTGTATGCCAATGGTTGAGTATCCCCCGAGCAGGGCGCCCAGAAAGACTGGCACTAATCTGTGTTACAGGTTTACTAAATAGGGCTTTGCGATATTCGGCAGAAGCATTTGAAGTTTGGCATTGAACAAATGCTGTCCCTAATTGGACTGCGGCTGCACCTAAGCCCAACATATGTTTGGCTTGTAAGCCAGTCATTATGCCACCTGCGGCTACAACTGGAAGTGTACAGTGCTGCACAATCAGTTGAACCAAGTCACTAGTTTTAATTGCCCCATCAAAAGTTTGGTTGAAAATACCCCTATGTCCGCCTGCCTCAATCCCTTGGGCAATAATAATATCGATGCCCGCTGCCTCAATAGCTTGAGCTTCGATCAAATTAGTTGCCGAAACCATAGTCAAAATACCAGCCTCTTTTAAAGCTTTAATTTGATGCGGATGTGGAATACCAAAGTGAAAACTTACTGCTTTTGGCTTAGTTTCTAATACAACATTTAAAAAATCATCATTGTCTAAAAAACTTGGATAGATACAGTGTAATTCTTGGGGCGGTTGAGCACCGAATTTTTCAAAATGAGGACGTAGGTAATCAAGCCATTGTTTTGCTTTTTCTACATTAAGCTCAGTCGATTGATGACAGAAAAAATTAACTTGAAATGGGTTTTCCGTGAGCGCTTGAGTTTTTAAAATTTGTTCACGTGCACTTTGCGGTGTGTTTGCTCCTAAGCCTAATGATCCAAGGCCTCCTTGATTTGAAACCTCGGCTGCTAATTCAGGAGTAGAGACGCCCGCCATAGGAGCCAGAAAAATTGGATGTTTGATTGCAAGTTGTTGTAATAGGCTCATTTTATTCACCTCAATTCTTTCTCTTCACCATAACGTGAAAATAGAATGAAGAGCAAATAATATTGGCTATTTAATTTTTAAATATTCAAGAGCCTTATTTAAAAAACTCTCTTATAAAGGAGTGACATTAAATAAGGAACCAATCCAGCTTGAAAAAGCCATCGCTAAAATACCCCATAAGGTAATACGTAAACTACCTTTGATTTTAGACGTACCTGCAAAATAACTCGAAAGGGCACCTAAAATTGCTAATGCCGCGATACCTGTAATAAGCACACTTGGCATAATTAAATGCTCTGGGCTAAACAAAATGGCAAGCATGGGGAAAAATGCCCCAAATGAAAATGATGCTGCTGAGGAGAGTGCTGCTTGAATTGGGTTTGCCGCCGTATTTTCATGAATACCGATTTCATCTCGGGCATGTGCACCCAAAGCATCATGAGTCGTAAGCTGAATAGCCACCTCCTTTGCTAGTTCTTTTGAAAGTCCCCTAGAAATATAGATTTGAGTTAATTCATCCAATTCTTTTTGAGGGTATTTTTTTAATTCTTTTGCCTCAATAGCTAAATCTGATTTTTCAATATCTTCTTGAGATTTAACCGAAATATATTCTCCGGCAGCCATTGAGGTTGCGCCTGAAATGAGTCCAGCAACACAAGTGATAAATAGAGTATGTGAGCTTGCCCCACTTGCAGCCATTCCCATAATTAAGCTAGTCACTGAAATAATGCCATCATTAGCGCCTAATACTGAGGCTCTTAGCCAACCTGAGCGTTGAATGGCATGATGCTCTGTATGATGTGGAAAAGCCATGTGTTTTTCCTTATAAATGTTTTATAAATGCTATGAAATTTTACAATTTATTGGTCAAAAAATATGTCATTATTATAGGAAATTTAGGGATAAGACAGAATAGATCAATAATAAAAATGGAGATTAAACAATTATTTTAAAACATCCTTAACCTAACTTAACGATGTAACTTATTATTTTTAATTATAATATTTATTGATCATTCCAAAGACTTGCCTTCCCTAATAAGTCTAATTTACTGTAGAGGTGAAAATGAAAAATATCAAAACAATAAACTCTATAACACATTCAATATTACTGATGGGAGCAGTGATCTCTTCTTTGGGAATGATCGGTATAAGCTCAGTTTATGCACAAGAGCAAGTCGACCCTGCATATAAGCCCTGTAACCCTATTTATGATAAATGGGATAGATTTTATAAAATTGAACAGTCTCAACCGCAAGAAGCAGAAAAAATATTAGTTGAGCTTAGTAAACTGACACCAACCGATATTAAAGTCTGGAAAAGTCTTACTTATTTACAGATTCGGCTTGAAAAAAGGAAAGAAGCTTTACAAAGCTTAAGGCAAGCAAGAAATTTAGCTCCTCAAGATGACACCTTAAAATTACAAGAAGCTTATTTGCTGAATCAGCAGAAAAAAGATCGTGAAGCATTGGTTTTATTTAAAGAGTTAAGTTCCTCTTCAGACCCTGAAATTGCTGCTAAAGCAACTCAGGCAGTTAAAAATTTAAGTGGGGGAGAAGTTAAACCATATTTTAGAGATATTTATTTTGCACCGTCTTATGAGTCACGTTATGACGATGTTATTTTTCCTTTAAAAATGAGGTATGGCAAAAACATCGATAACGGGCGAGCCCAAGTATATGGCTTTCTTAATTTAAACCGCGATACTCAATCACAAGGTGGGGTCCGACCTGAAATTATTGATGAAAATGCAGCCACTTTAGGGGTGGGGGCAAATTATCAACCGTGGACTTCCATTCCTGTGCGAGCCTATGTCGAAGTTGGTGGAAGTTATGACTTGATTGATAGAAATAGAAAGCGATTTCGTGAGAGTGTTGTAGGCGGTGTAACGGGTTATCAAGAATGGTATTCACAATCAAACTGCGATCATTCACTTTGTTTAGATAATTATTTTACTGACTTATATGGCAATGTCGCGACTTATTCGAGAGAGGACTATAACGTTATTGGGGACTTACGCTTACGCACAGGTTTAAATCTCTATAAGGGTGAGAGTGGGTCTGTGCAGGCTTATGTGAAATTGCATGGCTTAGCGGATAGCGAAGATGAATATTACAATAATTTATTTGAATATGGCCCAGGCATTTCATGGCAGCCTTTTAATTATCAACCGATAAAACTACGGGTTGAACGTCTATATGGCAATTATTTTAAAGACGTACCGGTTAATACAAAAGATAATTACAACAATACTCGTGTAGAACTTGTTTTTTATAAGGATTTCTAATAATGAAGAAAATTTTTATTTCAATTGTATTTGGTACTCGTCCAGAGCTCATAAAGTTGGCTCCGGTAATTTTATTAGCAAAACAAGATGCACGATTTCAGGTAGAAGTTATTTTTACAGGACAACATGATGAATTAGTTCGAGATGCGATAGATTTCTTTGGGGTTGAAATTGATCATCGTCTTAAAATTATGAATGCTGGACAAAGCCTGAATCAGCTTTTAATTCATGGCTTAACGCAACTTGAAAATATCTATACAGATGGTCAAAAAAGAGATGCAATTGTTATTCAAGGTGATACTACAACCGTGTTAGCTGTTGGGCTAGTTGCATTTTCAATGAAGATTCCTGTTGCCCATGTCGAAGCGGGTTTACGTTCTTATGATTTAGATCATCCATTTCCTGAAGAAGGCAACCGCCAGTTAGTTTCTCGTATTACCAAATGGCATTTTGCCCCTACAGAACAATCAAAGCGTAACTTGTTAAATGAGCAGATTCCACCTTCATTGATTACAGTGACAGGGAATACGGTAGTCGATGCTGTGTATTTAGGAAGGAAACTCATAGCTGAAAAGACGGGTTTGAAAAATCAACTTGAGCCTTACGGAATTGAATTAAAACAAAATGATAAAGTTGTACTTATAACTGCTCACCGCCGTGAGAATTTTGGCGAAGGAATTCAGAATATTTGTAATGCTGTTGAGTATTTAGCAAAACATCATCCTGATTTACATTTTATTTGGCCTGTACATTTAAATCCTGCTGTACATAATGTAGTGCACGATAAGTTTAAAAATCATGCTCAAATTCATCTTGTGAAGCCACTCGATTATCCGAGTTTATTGGCCATTATCGACCGCTCCACCTTTATTTTAACGGACTCTGGTGGTTTACAAGAAGAAAGCCCATCATTTAATAAGCCTGTCTTAATTTTAAGAGACACGACTGAACGCCCTGAAGTGGTAGAGGTGGGAGCAGGGGTATTAGTTGGAACAAATCAGCAGAAAATTATTGAAGAGGCTGAGAAACTTTTAACGGATTCGCAGCATTACCAAAAAATGGCTCATGTTGAAAATCCGTTTGGTGATGGACGTGCTGCCCAGCGAATATTAGATGAAATTGCCAGAACTTATAACTAGAGATCATTTATTTTGAGTTTTTGGGTTCGTTTATGGTGGCGGGTGTGCTGCCATAAACGAGTCGATACCATAGACCGACAATATAAACGGACCATCGGCCCATATAGTGGGGGCCATCAAAAATATAAATTTTTTTCCCTTCATACGCCTTAATTTGAGAGATAATTTCCCAAGGATAGGCTGCACGGAATTGACCATTTTTCTTGGTTCGAAATGCTTCTAAAACAATAACCGTTTTATCTTTTCCAAGTGTCTGTTCAAGTTGATCTAAAATACGTCTAGCTTGTTCGGGAGTTCGTACTCCGACACCTACACCATCTTGGAAAAAAACGCCTGCTTGTTGAGGAAGCCAGCTTTTAACCCATAAATCGTAGTTTTCGGGTTCACTTTCACCACTATAAACACTAACCCAAATAGGTGAGGGTAATTTTTCCAAAACATGTCCTAAGGTACTTACTCTTAGCCATGTTGGGTCGGCTTCTACTGGAAAATAATAGCCTTTTAAAGATGCATCATTTTGTTCTTGAATAATTTGTGCAGATTTTTCTCCCAAAGCAACGACATTAGCACGCGCTTCATGTTCATTATATTCACCTGCTAACCCCAATATAAGATTTTTAGCCCAAGGTTGCTGTTTAATTTTTTGTAAATCAACGGCTTTTTCCCATTGAGGAAGATTGGAGTTTTTCCACCAAGATTTAGATTCAACGACTGACCATTGAGGAACAAAAGTATTTATTCCTAAGTAATGCCAGTTTCCTTTAGGAGGAGTAGTATCATTGTCAGGTTGCCAGAAGATACCCTCAATAATGGGAGGTTGCCCATGATTTTTGAACAACCCCGCATAACCCACTACACTACATATAATTAAAATAATAAAAGCAGTTATTTTAATTGGTATCTGTTTTTTCATTATTACGTCGTAACCAATACCACAAGAAGATCACTATTATCATAATTGCAGAGATAATCACAACTAATAAAAAGAATGATGATTGCTGAACTAATGGCGCTTTTTGATTACCCACAATTAATTTTTGAAGAACATAAATATTGCCGTTTTCAGAAACCAGCATTTTAGTCACATTATTTGGGATTTTATGCTGTATTTTTCCCCATAAATGCATAAAGGTTTGTGCACCGTTTTCAGAGTCTGTAATTACATCGAAGCGGTTATTGTTATAACTTACGATAAAGCCATTCGCTGCTGCGGGTGCATAAATAATATTTTGATGCATTAAGACTTGTTGCTGATAAATCTCTTTGTTCACTCTCACATTCACTGCTTGTGGGGAAGTCGGAGAGAAGCGTACTAGGTTCACTGGCATTGGTGCCTGTGTCAGCAGCATGTTTTTAGCGACTTGTCCTAAAATAATGGCAATATTTAATGCCCCTGATTGGTCATCAATTGCAATCGTTGGCTTGGTGGCTAAGGTCATTGAAAGAGCAGCAACACCATTTTTAAGTTTATGGGGAAGTTTTACCGTTGATTTGGCGGTATCAACCCAAAGTGAGCCGTGAGCATTGGGTAAACATTGAGAATTGGCAATAACCGAGTTTTCAAGTTTCAAGCTAAAGTTGGTTGTATTTGAAATTTCCTTGGCAAAGATGTTGAACTGTCGGTTTACAGGGTCGGATGCGAGATCCGCCGTTTTCATACTTCCTGCAAGTCCTCCATCAATCCATGCTGTAATATTTGAACCTTGTAATAGTCCACTTTGAATACGAAGTGCGATTTGCCCTTGCAGAATATCAGTAGGTTGCCATACTGCCGGAAAATCAAGAAATAAATTCTTTTCGGCATGATTTAGTCGAAAATCCTGAATACCTAGATCTGCAAGCGTATCAATTTTTTTAAATTGTGCCCAAGCTGGTGCTGAAATTGTAGTTGGAAAAATAGCGCTACCCGTATCAAGCTGTTGCACATAAGTTGGATTAATTAGCCCGTTAATGGCAGCGGTAAGCTCTTGTGGAGTGTGATAAGTAATAGATAGCGTCGGTACACCTTCAGTTGGTTTAGCAATTTGTACTAAGGCTCCTCCTTTGAGTGGGCTTGCCGAACGAATCACTTCAATAATAAAGTTCGTTTCAGGATTTAGATTGGTTTGGCCTGAATCAACCCATTCAATTGGCGTTACAGAACTCCACGAACTTACTAATCGGCCCAACATAGAGGCTTCGGTAATTTCTTTACGGTTATATTTTAAGATTCCGACAAAAGGTGTAGGTCGTCTAGCCTGAGGGTTAAATAAAGCGTCCGGTAGATCTTTTAAACGGTACTCATTTCGAATAGGCGTAAAGTCGAGTTGGGAATTACTCAAATAAGTTAAGTGATCAATATCTTCTGTACAGAATGTTTCTTTTGTTTGGTTAAGCGTCGTTGGTTTTGCATATTGTTGAATAATAAAATCTAAACGGTGAAAACCACTCTGACTGGCAGGAATATTAAATTTGAATTGGCCATCACCATTAAGCGTAGTGTTATAAATGAGCTTGTCGTCATATTTGACGAGTACTGTTGTGTCATTTTCAGTTGAGTAGTCACTCGAAAACTGAATGTTTTGCCATTCAGCACCTTTTCCAATATAGAAAAAGTGAGGCTCGACTGTATATTTAGTCGAGGTACTAATATCGTCGAGTTTCCATGTATAAGCATGAGTAGACATGGCAAGCAAAAAACTGGTGCTGGCAAGGAGCACTTGAGCTGTTTGGTAAAGATCAAAAGTCTTTTTCATTTATTTTTTCTCCTTGCTACGTTCCGTTTTGTACCATTGAAGGGAGTTGCCCTGTATTTTATTTTTTAGCATGTCGAATGCGGCTTTAAACACAATAAATAAGAAGATTTGTGAGTAACTTACGTAAGATAAGACAGAATAAAAATAGAGTTCTGGTTTAACTTTTTCTAAAGAAAGCGTAAACCACATTTGTGCTACATAGAGACAAAATGAGAGTCCCCACAGTAGTGTAAATGGACCAGGAACTGAAATACCTGCAATATCAAGTAAGCCAAGCGTTAAGGTAATATGACTCCAGAATAAAGCCGGTACAAAAAGGATATAGCACATAATGTTATTTAGAATTTCAATCCCGATTGGGAATGGGGTTCTCAGTGCTACAGGTAAATATTTGCGTGTTACATAAAAATTACCTTGAGTCCAGCGTGAGCGCTGTTTAACGAATACGCTTAATGAAGGAGGATCCTGTTGCCAACCGATTGCATAGGGAACCCATTTAATTCGTTTTTGTCCGATAAAAATTCGAAAACTCATTTCTGTATCATCGACTAGCGATTTTTCATCAAAACCGCCCAAAGTCTCTAGAGCATCGCGCCAGATGACATAATTTGTTCCCATTAATGTTGATAGTTCAAAACGTTGCCAGCGTCCACCTTGAAAGATCCATTGGAAAAAGATGAATTCAATCGCAATAAAACGAGTCAAAATACTATCTTGCCAGTTACGGGTTCTGACTTTGCCATTTACCGCGACTAGCTTTTTATCGGCTAACAAGGTTTGGGCAAGTAATCGGACGCAATCGGGTTCAGGGGTACTATCGGCGTCGTAAACAACAATTAACTCACCTTTGGCATGGGGAAGACCATTATTAAGCGTTCTTGATTTACCTTTACCACCCATACCTTTGGGTACATTGACAATTTTTATGCAAGGATAAATTTTTGCGAGGTTTTCTGCGATTTCAAGGGTGTTGTCTTTGGAGCCATCATTGATCAGTAAGACTTCATAAGACTCTGCCGGATAGTCCTGTTGAGCAATGGCATGCAAAGTGTCCTCAATCACAACGCCTTCATTATAAGCAGGGATCAAAACACTTAAGACTGGCCATCTTTCTGGTATTGGTAAGTTTTGCAGCTCTTTTTCAGCCGTTTTGGAATACTTCCACGCTTGATAGCTTAACCATGCCCAAAATGCTTGTGGAATCCAAATACCTAAAAAGCCAAATAAAAACAGGATATCAATTGGAGCCATTTTTACGGACCCTCCTAATAATAGAAGAGATGAGCAGCAATAATAAAATTGCCCCGACCACTAAGGAGATCCATGAAATATAGCTACCAAATGTGCCGAGTAGATCCGGATACGTCGTTGTTAAAATCAGGTCAAGTGGAACAACAACAATACTTAAAACAATAAATATATAACCTATAAGATTCGTACTTACATGTTCAGGAGTACTCTCATAATCAATATTATTAAAGTTCCAAGAAATGCCGAGTTGAGGATATCGAATATTAGATAGAGGTAAATCGGCAGGGGGATTAATGATAATTTCATAACCTGAAACATGACCGTTAAAACCCTTGGCCGAGTAAAATAAATGTTGGCCTTGTCTGACTTCTCTTGAGGGTAATGGTAAATTTGCTGAATTTAGCTGGATAATATAACTACCTGCTGGTTGAGAAATTAAATTTTCATCCCATCCCGTACTCACAAAAGCAGCCATTGGGCGTAAACCAATAGCGGTCGAAAAAGTTGCTTTTGCAGCAAAATATTGAGGTTGTTCAGTTTTAAAAAGCACAATAGGAATAGCACCTTGGCTTACTGCTTCTTTTAACAAGAAATAGTGAGGAAAACCGAATACTTCGTCTGGCAAGATAATGCCGGGTCTAATTCCGTTATGGATAAACTTTTGGAAACTTTCAGAGCTAATCTGATCAATCGTAAAGACAGGCCACCATGTATCTTGGTAAGGGAAAAACATGGAAAGATCACTAGGACTTTGAACCTCGGCTTTTATTTGCTCAGCTTTAATTTCGCAATGATAATATTGTCGATAGAACTGTTGTAATGTGGCATCTGGATATTGGCTAGAGGCGATTACAATTCCACAAATATTAAGAAGATTAGACATTAGCTCATCTCCTCAGGTGGAATAGGAACAATTTTGTATTCCACCTCAAGACGCAATGTCGTAATTTCTTTTAATTTTTTTAAGAATACAGGGTCTTCTTCTGTTTTCTGCTGGCGAATCATAATACTGTAAATATTTTCCAGATCATCATCTGCAAACTGAAAAACAATCTCGTTGGGTTCATGCTGGCTTAAAATTTTAATCATTTCATTTTGAGTTGTTTTCCAGACATCATCGCCTAACATTTCTTTAATTAGACTGCGATTAAGAATTCGAATTTCGAATACTTCATAATCTTGTACATTGTGGTGATCAAGTAATTTAAAAAAACTACGCTGAAAGTATTTTAAAGCACTGAGCGGGAAAATATCGCGGCGATAATTTCGGTCATAGCTTTGAATATCACGGTATTTCTGTACATTAATTTCAATATTGTGGCGTACAGCACTTAGAAAGAGCGGTATTAGGGGAATAATGAATAATAAAAGTAACTGACGTTCAATATGTGTTTGTGCGCCTAAGTCGAGTAAAAAGTATACGGCAACCCCAATAAAAGCGACTAAACCTACAATTAAAGACAAACCGACTTCTAAAAAAGCACCTGAAATTAAAAGAAGAAGAATAAAAATCCAACTTCCTCTAAAACTCACAGGCAGCCACTCGTATGCAACCATTCCCATAAATAGATGAGCTGCGATAATCCATAAGACGAGTGTTCTACCGGGGTGCTTTTGTTGCATGTGGCCTATGCTACCTTTTTTGTAATGTTAATTTTTTTATACTTTTATAATGAAAGGTGTTGATTTGCGAAGTAGTTGTTGTTTCTGTCCTTTTTAGGTATCTATTATGTTTATTTGTAGATTAAAGCGGCTTTGTTGCATAAAGGTTTGAAAGGCTGAGTTCCCTTAAGCTACTCAAATTT
>ERZ808232.35-NODE-35-length-86180-cov-33.530102_pt1 | contig 86180 bp, 78 predicted proteins | sample MGYA00521281_ERZ808232 | MGnify/ENA primary metagenome ERZ808232 (study PRJEB31515, sample SAMN02941833) | indoor metagenome | biome: House; feature: Kitchen Counter; material: surface | place: USA: Illinois | collected 2012-02-13 ... | reverse complement strand
AACGCCTTCATCCTGCTGAATCCATCCACGTCTTTCTTCGCAAGGAAATGGAGACGTGGATGCCCGGGACAAGCCCGGGCATGACGGAGTTTGTGGGGAGTCGCGCGCATATGCGATAGCCCTACGGATGCAGGCGAAAGGCTATTCTTTCGGCCGCTTGTCGTAAACACGTTTCGCCTTGCCGAGCGAACGTTCCAGCGTTTCGGGCGCAACGACGCGAACGCGGGTCGAGATGCCGATCGTGTTCTTGATGAAGGCGGAAACCTTCTCGGCATGCGCGGTCAGCCCTGCGCCGTCCCAGCTCTCGGGACGGGCCTCGGCGAGCACCGTCATCTCGTCCATGCGGCCTTCGCGGGTCAGCTCGATGACGAAGTGGCCGCCGCACCAGTCGGTCGCCAGCAGGGCCTCCTCGATCTGGGTCGGGAACACGTTGACCCCGCGCAGGATGATCATGTCGTCGGAGCGGCCGGTGACCTTCTCCATCCGTCGCATGCCGGGCCGCGCCGTGCCGGGCAACAGCCGCGTCAGGTCGCGGGTCCGGTAGCGGATGATCGGGAAGCCTTCCTTGGTCAGCGAAGTGAACACCAGCTCGCCCTTCTCGCCGTCAGGCAGCACCTTGCCGGTCAAGGGATCGATCACCTCCGGATAGAAGTGATCCTCCCAGATGTGCAAGCCGTCCTTGGTCTCGACGCATTCCTGCGCGACGCCCGGGCCGATCACTTCCGACAGGCCATAGATGTCGGTGGCGTCCATGTCGAAGGCCTGCTCGATCTCGACGCGCATCGCGTTGGTCCAGGGCTCGGCGCCGAAGATGCCGAACTTGAGCGACGACTTGCGCGGGTCGAGGCCCTGCCGCTTGAACTCGTCGAGGATCGCCAGCATGTAGCTCGGCGTCACCGTGATGATGTCGGGCCGGAAGTCGTTGATCAACTGCACCTGGCGCTCGGTCATGCCGCCGGAAATCGGGATCACGGTGCAGCCGAGCCGCTCGGCGCCGTAATGCGCGCCGAGGCCGCCGGTGAACAGGCCATAGCCATAGGCATTGTGCATCAGCATGCCCTTGCGGCCGCCGGCGGCGCGGATCGAGCGCGCCATCACATCCGCCCAGGTGTCGATATCAGCCCTGGTATAGCCGACCACGATCGGCTTGCCGGTGGTGCCGGACGAGGCATGGACCCGCACCAGTTGCTCGCGCGGCACCGCGAACATGTTGAAGGGATAATTGTCGCGCAGATCGGTCTTCACCGTGAACGGGAACTTGGCGAGATCGGAAAGCTGCCTGAAGTCCGTCGGGTGCACACCCGCGGCATCGAACGCCTTCTTGTAGTGCGCGACATTGTCATAGGCATGTTTGAGCGACCAGCCGAGCCGCTTGGTTTGCAACGCCATGATCTCGTCGCGCGAGGCGCACTCGGCTGCATCGAGCTCGGCATGATAGCCGCCATCCTTGACCTTGAGCTTTGCCGTTGCCATCGACGTTTCCCCCAAAACCTATGCCTTGATGTCCGTGTCCGGCAGCCAGGTGCCCTGGATCACGCGCGAATGTCCGCGGAATTCGGCGATCACGCTGTCACCGGCGGTGACGCGCACGTCGTAGATTCCGGAGCGGCCGCTGCGCGAGATCTCGCGCGCCGTCGCCACCAGGCGATCACCGAGCTTGCCCGGGCGGATGAACGTGACATTGCCCTGCGCCGCCACCGCGCGATCGTTGCGGCTGTTGCAGGCAAACGCGAACGCCGAATCGGCGAGCGTGAAGATGTAGCCGCCATGGCAGATGCGCTGGCCGTTGACCATGTGCGGCTGCACCGTCATCGCCATCGTCGCCTGCCCCGGCTTGATCTCGACCAGCTCCATGCCGAGACCCTTGCTGGCGTCGTCTTCCTTCCACATCGCATCCGCGCAGGCGCGGGCCAGATCTTCCGGCGTCAAGTCTTCTGATGATAGCGTGGCCTTCACGTTCACATCGAACTCCCTGTGGGCGAGCCCGTTACAGCGGGCCTCTTGGTGTCAAACTAATCTCAAGCGCAACGCTCGGCGGGTCAACGCTACTTCCGTCATTCCGCGGCGCGCGGAGCGCGAGCCCGGAATGACCGCTAGACATGGTCATAATCGACCACGACCTTGCCGGAGCACGGCTTGGCCTGACAGGTGAGGATGAACCCCGCCTTGAGCTCCCACGGCTCCAGTGAATAGTTCAGGTCCATCGGCGCCTCGCCTTCGACCAGCTTGGCGCGGCAGGTCGAGCACATGCCGCCCTTGCAGGCGAACGGCAGGTCCATGCCGGCGCGCAGCGCGGCATCCAGGATCGACTCGCCATCGGCCACCGGCACCTCGCGGCGCTTGCCGTCGATGATCAGTCCTGCGATCGCCTTCGGCGGCGCACCGGCGGCAACGACGACCTTCGGACGCGGCTTGCCGCCAAACTCCGATACGAAGCGCTCGACATGGATGCGCTCGTCGGCGATGCCGATCTCGCGGCAGGTGGCCTCGATCGTCTCGCTCATCGCGGCGGGGCCGCAGACGAAGACGTGATCGACGGTCGCGGCCGGCACCAGCGAGCGCAGCAGCAGGCGCACCTTGTCGCCGTCGAGCCGGCCGTGCAGGATCGGGATGTCCTGCTCCTCGCCTGAAATGACGTGGAACACCGACAGCCGCTGCATGAAACGGTCCTTCAATTCCTCCAGCGCCTCGCGGAACATGACGCCTTCGGTGGTGCGGTTGCCGTAGAACAGGAAGAAGCGGCTATCCGGTTCGCGCGCCAGCACGCCCTTGATGATCGAGAGGATCGGCGTGATGCCGCTGCCGGCAGCGAAGCCGACATAGGTCCGCGCTTCGCCTGCCGCGTGAGCGATGCCGAAACGGCCGGTCGGCGTCATCACGTCGAGCTCGTCGCCGGTTCTGAGTTCGTCGGCGGCCCAGTTCGAGAACGCACCGCCGTCGACCTTCTTCACCGCGATGCGCAGCTCGCCATCGTCGGGGCCGGAGCAGATCGAATAGGAGCGGCGAACCTCCTCGCCGTCCATCGTGGTACGCAAGGTCAGGTACTGGCCGGGCGTGAAGCGGTAATCGCCTTGCAGATCGTCGGGGATCGCAAAGGTCATCGATACGGCGTCCGACGCCTCGCGGCGCAGATCGCTGACGGACAGACGGTGGAATCGCGGGGTCAAGGACATCGCCTATCTCTCCCCGTCATTGCCAGGAGCGAAGCGACGAAGCAATCCATCTATCTCCGTGTAGAGAAATGGATTGCTTCGCTTCGCTCGCAATGACGGACTTGGCAGCTCGAAACGACATCATGATCAATGACACTTGAAGTAGTCGAAGGGTTCACGGCAGCTCTTGCAACGCCACAGCGCCTTGCAGGAGGTCGAGCCGAATTCGGAGAGCAGTTCGGTATCGCCGGAGCCGCATTGCGGGCACGCGACCGCCTGCTCGCCGAACAGCGCGCGGCGCGAGGAGCCCGGCAGCGGCGGCGCGATGCCGTATTCCCTGAGCTTGCGACGGCCGTCCTCGCTCATCCAGTCGGTGGTCCAGGCCGGCGACAGCACGGTACGGACCTTCGGCGCATGAATGCCCTCGCGCTCGAGCGCGAGCTCGATCTCTAGCGCGATCATGTTCATCGCCGGACAGCCGGAATAGGTCGGCGTGATCGCAACCTCGACACGGCCGTCGTGGACCGCGACGTCGCGCAGCACGCCGAGATCGGCGATGGTCAGCACCGGGATTTCCGGATCGACCACCTGCGCGGCCGCGCTCCAGGCGCGCCGGCGCAGATCGGCATCGCTGAGTGCTGCCGTCACCATGTCGCCCCCGGGAAGGTGCGCTGGAGGGACTGCAACTCGCTGAGCAGATGACCGAGATGCTCGCTGTGGCTGCCGACGCGGCCGCCCTGCTGCATCCAATCGCTCTTCGGCAGCGCCAGCGTCGCCTCGTCGACGATGTCGCCAATCGTCTTGAGCCAGCGCGCCTTGAGCGTCGCAGGATCGATTGCGATGCCGGCATCGATCAGGCCGCGCTCGCCATCGTCGACCGCGAACATCTCGCCGGTATAGGCCCAGAGGTCATCGATCGCGTTCTGCGCGCGGCGGTGGCTCTCCTCGGTGCCGTCGCCGAGCCGGACAATCCACTCCGACGAATGCCTGACATGATAGGCGCTTTCCTTCTCCGACTTCGCCGCGATCGCGGCCAGCGTCGGATCGGACGATGCCATCATCGCGCGCCAGTACAGATCGGCGAACGCCGCATAGAAGAACTGGCGCACCATGGTGCGGGCGAAGTCGCCGTTCGGCTGCTCGACCAGCAGCAGATTGCGGTACTGCCTGACGTCGCGCAGATAGGCGAACTTGTCCTCGTCGTTGCCACGGTCTTCGACCTTGGCCGCGTAGCTGTAGAGCTCGCGGGCCTGGCCGAGCAGATCGAGGCCCATATTGGCGAGCGCCATATCCTCTTCCATCGCCGGCGCATGGCCGCACCATTCGGACAGCCGGTGGCCGAGGATCAGCGCGTCGTCGGCGCGGCGCAACGCGTACAGCACCAGCGGCGTTTCGGAGACTTCGATGTTGGCGGTTGCCATGTTCTAGTTCACCTGCATCCACTTGCCCGGCGTCATCCTGAGGAGCCTGCGTAGCAGGCGTCTCGAAGGATGGCCGCGGTTACGATCGGGGCGTCGTGGTTCGAGACGCCGCATACGCGGCTCCTCACCATGACGGGTGAAATTCACATATGCCCGACTTCGTCGGGCACGTCGTAAAACGTCGGGTGGCGATAAATCTTGGATTCCGCCGGCTCGAACATCATGCCCTTCTCGGACGGGTCCGACGCGGTGATCGCGTTCGAGGGCACCACCCAGATCGACAGCCCCTCGCCGCGGCGGGTGTAGATGTCGCGCGCGGCCTGCAACGCGAGAGTCGAATCCGCCGCGTGCAGCGAGCCGACATGCTTGTGCGCAAGCCCGTTGCGGCTGCGGATGAAGACTTCCCAGAGCGGAACGTTCGGCGTGGCCATCTTGAGCGCTCCTTATTCGGCGGCTTGTGCGAGCTGGCGACGCTTGCGCTTCTCGGCATAGGCCGCAGCCGCCTCGCGCACCCAGGCGCCCTCCTCATGCGCCTTGCGGCGCGCGGCGAGGCGCTCGCGGTTGCAGGGACCGTTGCCGGCCAGCACCTGCTTGAACTCGTCCCAGTCGATCAGGCTGTGCACCCAATTGCCGTTCTCGTTCTGCGTCATGCCGGGATCGGGAATCGTCAGCCCGAGGAATTCGGCCTGCGGCACGGTGGCGTCGATGAATTTCTGGCGCAGCTCGTCGTTGGAGAAGCGCTTGATCTTCCATTTGGTCGAGGTGTCGCTGTGCTGGCTGACCTGATCCGGCGGGCCGAACATCATCAGCACCGGCCACCACCAGCGATCGAGCGCGTTCTGCGCCATCGCCTTCTGCTCGGCGGTGCCGCGGCACAGCGTCACCATGATCTCGAAGCCCTGGCGCTGGTGGAACGACTCCTCCTTGCAGACGCGGATCATCGCGCGTGCATAGGGACCGTAGGAGCAGCGGCACAGCGGGATCTGGTTCATGATCGCCGCGCCGTCGACCAGCCAGCCGATGGTGCCGATGTCGGCCCAGGTCAGGGTCGGGTAATTGAAGATCGAGGAATATTTCGCCTTGCCCGAGAGCATGCCGTCGACCAGCTCCTCGCGCGAGGTGCCGAGCGTCTCGGCGGCGGCGTAGAGATAGAGCCCGTGGCCGCATTCGTCCTGCACCTTGGCGAGTAGCGCAGCCTTGCGGCGCAGCGACGGCGCGCGGGTGATCCAGTTGCCCTCGGGCAGCATGCCGACGATTTCGGAATGGGCGTGCTGGGATATCTGCCGGGTCAGCGTCTTGCGGTAGGCCGCGGGCATCCAGTCGTTCGGCTCAATACGCTCATCGGCATCGATGCGGGCCTGGAACTGACTGGCACGGGCGACATCCTCGACGCCGCGTTCGTCGCCGTCGGATGAGTTGAGCGCCTGCGTGTACATGGCCGACCTCCCAGTGTGTTGTTAGGCAGTAATATATAACACAAATTTTGAAATGCAACCTATTTTTGTAATATGTTCAGACATCCTCGAAACGGCGTGCCACAGCCCCGTTGGGCCTTGGCAGCGCCCCGTCTTCATTGGTTGCGTGCGCGTCAAGCCATTGTTCCGACAGCGAAAGCACGCCACGATAGATCTCGCCGCAGAGTTTTCGCGCCGCCCTGCCCGGCCAGTCCTTCGGCAGCAACTGATAGGGCAGCAGCGGGTCGCGCAGCACGACCCGGCGGTAGTGGTGGATCAGCAGGATGCGCGCGGTGAAGGCATCCGCGTCGCTCAGCGTCTCGCCCCGGACGATCGCGCCGTGCAGCGGCGCGAACGTCTTCATGAACTTCAGATAGGCGTCCGCGGTGCGATCGAGCGGCCAGCTCTCGCTGAGCAGGCGGCGGCCGCTGTCGTCTTCCGCTGACACTTCGAGACGGATCGCGCGCGACGCTTCATCGGGGATCGGCACGCCCGACGGCGCGACCCACACACCGGGCAGCGGACTGCCGAAGCCGGCATTCTTCAGCGCCTCGCGCGCGGCGTCGCGGTCCTCGGCATTGCCGATCAACAGCAGCTCGAAGCGGCCGGTCCAGTCCGACGGCGGCGGATCATAGATGTGCCGGGTCGCGGTGTCGAAGGTCTGCCGCCCCTTGGTGTTGAGACGATAGAAGCTGTTGCGGCCGAGCTTGCTGCGCTCGAGCCAGCCGTCGGCGGCAAGCCGCGACATCGCGGTGCGCACCACATTGCCGTCGATGTCGAGCGCCTTGAAGAATTCCAGCAGCGTGCCGAGCCACACCGCGCCGCCACGCGGCACGATGGCATCGCCGAACACGGTGATGATGATCGAGCCGGTGCGCGACGGTTCGCGCTTCAGTTGGTCGACGATGCGGGCAAGCGGCTGCGGCATGCCTCAACGCATAGCGCGTTTTGTCGAGTCACGACAATGCGGGTGCTTCCCCTTCTCCCCGCGTTCGGGGCCGAGACGAGCGAAGCTCGCTCTGAGAAAGTCGGGATGAGGAGGGCTCTCCGCGTTCACGGTGAGAGTTGCTCTCGTGGAGACTCCCCTCACCCGGATCGCATTGCGCTTCGCTTCATGCGATCCGGCCTCTCCCCGCAGGCGGGGCGAGGCAAGCAAGTCAGCGGTTCGGATCCGGATAGACGAAGCTGCGCCAGCCGCTGCGATCGAACGGCGCCCACTCGCCGTCCTTCTGCGCGAGGCGATCGGCGACGGCGTAGACCACGGCCGGGTGATGACCCATGCCGCAATGGCTGCTCTCGACCTCGATGCTGTCGGTCATCGACGAGGCCTGCTCGCGGCAACCCTGCCAGGCGCAGACGCCGTCGGTGCGGCTGAAGATCGCGGTGGTCGGCACCGGCGGCGCGCTCGCGAGCGAGCCACCGAAACGAGAATCCTCTTCGTCGGCACGGCGGCCGCTGGCCATCTCGTAGACGCGCCAGGCGTTGGTCGACTTCGGGCCGGCAGCGAACGGGCTACCGAGCGTGATCACCTGGCGCACGCGCTCCGGCATCATCTTGGCGAGCTGGCGCGCATAGAGGCCGCCGAGGCTCCAGCCGACCAGCGAGACCTTGCGGCCGCTGGTCTCGTTCATCTCCTGGAGCAGGTCGACCATGCCGTCCTGCACGCCGGAGCGCAGCCCGAGATTGCGGCCCTGGCGCCAGCCGCTGACGGCGTAGCCCTTGCTCTTGAGGAAGTCGCGCAGCGGCCGCGTCGACATGTCGGAGGCAATCAGGCCGGGCAACACCAGCACCGGATGCCCATCGCCGCGCGGCGCGAGGCTCAACAGCGGCAATGCACCCAGGAAAGCTCCGAGCTCGTGAATGGCGCGGCCTTCCAGAAACATCAGCGTCCGGGACGGCGGGCGTAGCGACTGCGCAGCAACCGACATTTCAGCTCCTCTTCACGGCCCCTGACGTCGCGGCGGCCGGCAATGGGATCATCAGGAATGGGTCAGCAGGATTGACGCAAACCCGGCGGAATCGTTCCGCAACGCAACAATCAACCTTGAAAAGCTAGGAAACCGATCACTTTCGCGCAAGCGGTTCAGGTCACACTTGCCACAACTAAAGTCACTTGCGTGCCCAATCGGTCACAGCAGCCGCAGCACGTATTCCAGCGTGTAAAGTGCGAGCCCGGCAAGTCCGCCGATCAGCGAACCGTTGAAGCGGATGTATTGCAGGTCCTTGCCGACATTGACCTCGATCAGCGCGATCAATTGCTCCATGTCCCAGCTCTTCATCTGGTCGGCGATGAAGCTCGAGACGCCGCTCTTCTGCTCGGCAACGACCGTGCGCAGGATCGCGACCAGGCCCTGGTTGATTTCGTTGCGCAGCTCGGCATCGCCATCGAGCGCATCGCCGGCTTCGACGAACATTCGCGCCAGCTGATGCTGCAACACCTGCGACTCGCCCGAGGCACTGCGCGCGATGAAATCCTTGACGTTGGCCCAGATGGTGCGCCCGAGATTGGCGAGTTCCGGCCGCGCCATCAGATCGCGCTTGAGGCCATCGATGCGGTCGGCAAAGGTCTTGTCGTTGCCGAGCCGGTCGACGAACGACAGCAGCATGCGATCGAACTCGCCGCGGAACGGATGCTGCGGATCGTTGCGCACCTCCTCGAAGAATTTCGTGGCCGAGGCGATGATCCGGTTCACCACGAACTTGTCGGCACGATAGAGCTTGAGCAGCGTCGGCATCTCCGCGCGGACCTTGTCGCGGATCACGGCCATGGTCTCCTGCTGCGTCAGCGTCTGGTGCAGCACGCGCAAGAGGTCGTCGAGCAGCCCCTCATGCTTGCCGTCCTGCACGAAGCCGCGCAGCGCGCCGGCGGCGAGCGGCGCGAGGTCGATCGAGAGCACCTGCGTCGTGACGCGGCGGCTGATGAACTGCATCAGGCCCGAGCTCTCGGTGGCCGCAAACGCTTCCGGCAGCATCCGCAGCACGAAGCGGGCGAGATCCTCCGACCGTTTGCGGTCGCGCAGCCAGTCGGCGATGAACGAGCCGAAATCGATCTCGCGCAGCTTGGCCTCGACCGGGCCGGCCTCCAGGAAATTGTTCTCGATGAACTCGCCGAGCTTCTCGGCGATGCGTTGCTGATTGCTCTGGATGATCGCGGTGTGCGGGATCGGCAGGCCGAGCGGCCGCTTGAACAGCGCGACGACGGCATACCAGTCGGCGAGGCCGCCGATGGTCGCGGCCTCGGCGAAGGCCGCGACGAAGCCGAAGGCCGGATGCAGCGGCAGCAGCGCCTTCGCCGCGATGAAGATGATCAGGGTCGCCACCAGCACGCCGGTCGCCAGCCACTTCACGCGCCGCAGCTCGGCGGCACGTTCGGCATCGACGGGCGTAGAGGCAAGGGCTGCGGGAAGGGTCATGGGGACTTTCGAATGTATGCTAGTTTACGTCCGCTCGCACCCCTCAGCTTGCTCAGTGTCATCACCCGCGCAGGCGGTGATCCAGTATTCCAGAGACGGTGGTGCTTGAGCGGATAGGCCTCGGCGTACTGGGTCGCCCGGTCGAGCCGGGCGACGACACCTGTGGATGAGGACTAGCTTCACGTCAGGATGACGACTGTGAGGCAAAAAAGAAGGCCCGCGACATGGCGGGCCTTCGAAAAGCGGCAGTTGGTCGGCGCGAGCGCGATCAGGCGGTCTTGCCGTAGACCTTGGCGAAGTTGTCCTGCGCGGACTTGGCACCGTCGGTGACGAGCTTGCCGAGATACTCGGTGGTGGCCTTCGCCCGCGAGACGAACAGTTCGCCACGCGCACGGACCAGGTCCGACTGGATCTGGGCGGCTTCGCTCAGCGACTTGGCGGACGCGAGCTTGTCGATGCCGGCGAAGAACGCCTCGGCGTCGTGGTAGATCGCCTGCTGGATGTTGCGGCTGATCTTGGCGGCTTCGGTCACCGAACCGGCAACAGCGGACTCGATCACGGAGGTCACCTTCTCGGAGCCGGCATAGGCATCGGCGGCGCGGGTCTTGCCGGCCTCGGCCTGCTTCTTCACGAACTCACGGGCGGCTTCCGGAACTTCCAGGTTCTGGAGCTTGGTGAACGCCTCGGTGACGGGCGCGAAGGCTTCCTTGACGCTGTTCAGCACGGAATTGGTTTCGGTGGTCATTGGGGTCTCTCCATCCTCAGGTTTGAGCTATGGGCTCACCCCGTCCGGATTGGCCCGGGGCAACGGTGTTATGGCACACCCCATGGTGCGCTGCAATATTAATGTTGCAGCGCGATATCACGAACCTGTGAATTGGATGAAAATCCGGCAGATTGCCTAACGCGTCAGCGGTTAACGGTTTCTAATTACCCCCAACCGCGTCCGACACCCCATATGCCTCCATTTGCGCCCGGACCTGCGCCACATTGTGCCCGAGCACGACGATGTCGTGGGTCTTGCCCTCGACATCGCGGACATGGTCGCGCAGCAGGGCCTCCGCCTTGAAGCCGAGGCTTTCGAACAGCGCGATCGCCGCGCGCTGGTCGACCGTCATCTGTACCGAGAACTTCTCCAGCCCGGCGCCAAGGGCAATGGCGAACGTCTCCTGTGACAGCGCCCGGCCGACGCCCTGCCCGCGCACGTCGAGCGACACCACCATCCGGATCTCGCCGACATGCGGCGACCAGGAGTGCGGATCGCGCACCAACGTGCCGCAGCCGACCACCTTGCCATCCTTGATCGCGAGCAGGCTCGTGATGTCACCGCGCTCGATCTCGTTGACCCAGGCCGACAGCACCTTCGGCTGGCTGATGTTGCGCGGCAGGAACAACAGATCGTGCGTCGGCAGCTTCTGCGCGAAGGCCAGCACCGCGGCCTCGTCGGCCCGCGTCATCAGCCGGAATTCGATGTCGCCGGCCTCGGTCGTGACGTGGCGCGGATAGGAACGTTGTTCGGTCATATCGATCTCTTGCCCAACCAGTTGTCCAGTTTCGGCCACAGCCGCTTGATTGCATTGGCGCCGGCGACCAGCGAGACGTGACCGCCTTTCAGCATCACCTCCTCTTTGTCCTCGGAGCCGATCTTGGTGATCAGGTGCTTTGCCGCGTCATACGGCACGATGTGGTCGTGCTCGGCGACCGCGTGCAGGATCGGCACCTTGATGTCGGCAAGCCTGGCCGCGCGGCCGCCGACCGTCATGGTGTCGTTGTAGAGCTTGTTGTCCCACATCAGATCCTTGGTGATGGCGCGGAAATATTCGCCGGCCAGCGGCAGCGTGTCGGTCGCCCAGCGGTCGAACATCCGGTACGATTTGACGAACTCGTCGTTCCAGATGTTGTCCCAGAGCTGGATCTGGCCAGCTACGCGCGCGGCCGGCCGCAACATGTCGAACGATTGCAGGATCAGCTCGGGCGGCATGTTGCCGGTGCTGTCGATCAGGCGGTCGACGTCGAAGTAGCGGCGGTCGGCAAAATTCGAGAACAGCTTCATCTCGCGGAAGTCGATCGGCGTGGTGAAGCAGATCAAATTCTTCATCGGCCCGTCGTTGAAGATCGAGCCGTAGAGCAGCGACAACACGCCGCCGAAGCAATAGCCGATCACCGACACGTCCTTCTCGCCGGAGACCTGCTGCACACGGCGGACCGATTCCGGAATGAAGTCGAGGACGTAGTCCTCCATGCGCAGCGACTTCTCCTCGGGCTTCGGCGCGGTCCAATCCAGCATGTAGACATCGAAGCCGCGCTTGAGCAGAAATTCGATGAAGCTCTGCCCCGGCACCAGATCGAGGATGTAACCGCGGTTGGTGGTCGCCATCACGATCAGGACCGGCACGCGATAGACCTCGTCGGCCTGCGGCCGGTAGTGATAGAGGTTCATGGTGCCGCGCGAGTACAGCACGTCCTTCGGTGTCTCGCCGAGCGTGGGGCCCGAGCTCGAGAAATACTCGACGCCCTTGATGCTGCGCTGGATCGCACGCTGCACCTCGGACTGCACCCGCTCGGAGATCGAGGCGAAATCAAATCCGGTGGGAGCATTCATGTGCCGTCTCCCTCGGATGGCGGGCGCTTGGTGCGCGGCGGCCGCGGCGTCGCGCCATAGCCGTCATCCGGCGCCAGCGAATTGTGATGCACCTGCTGCAACAGCGTCTTGATCTCGTTGAGCTGGGTCTCCATCGATTGCAGGCGCTCGGCCATGCCGACGAGCTGGGCGCGGCTCGGCAGGTTCATCGCCAGCAGATACTTCTCCATCAGCTCGCCGAGCTGCTTCTGCGCGCCGGCCGCGACGCCGCCGGCCTGGTTCATCACCTTCGAGAACTCAGGCGAGCTCATCAACTGGTTGCCGAAGGAGTTGAACCCCTTCTCCATCTCGCCAATCATCGTCTGCCAGATCACGGCAGGGTCGTTGCCCTTGTCGGCCATGCGGCCCTCCTCCTCACCAATCCCGAGCGCTTGTCGCGCTTCCACTTGTTCGTGCCATACGACACTGTTGCCGCTGATCGGTCAACAGCGCGGCACGACCCGCGGCGTCGAAGCCCTTCTGCGCTGCGTCAATCCATGGCAGCATGCAGGTTCCTGACCTCGAATCCGGAAGAGGACGCCCGTGACCACGCTCGCCCATCAGCCGCCGCAGCTTGCCCGCGCCAACAACATCGACATCTGCTACGAGGTCTTTGGCGATGCGAATGCCGAGCCGCTGCTGCTGATCATGGGCCTCGGCGCCCAGATGATCCATTGGGACGACGAGTTCTGCCGGCAGCTCGCCGCGCGCGGTTTTCGCGTGATCCGATTCGACAACAGGGATATCGGCAAGTCGTCGCGGATGAGCGGCGGCAAGCGGCTGACCGCGCTCGAGCTGATCAAGCTGCGCTTCCTGAAGATTCCGGTCGCCGCGCCCTACAAACTCGCAGACATGGCCCGCGACACGATCGGGCTGATGGACGCGCTCGGCATCCGTACCGCGCATCTGGTCGGCGCCTCGATGGGCGGCATGATCGCGCAGGAGGTTGCGATCACCTTCCCCGAGCGGGTGCGCTCGCTGACCTCGATCATGTCGACCACGGGCAATCCAAAGATCCCGGGCCCGACCCGCGAAGCGACCGCGGTGCTGATGGCACCGCCGCCGAAGAGCAAGGAGGAGTATTTCGTCCGCTTCGGACAGACCTGGAAAGTGTTGCGCAACGGCTCGTTCCCGGAGGATGAGGCGCTCGATCCCGAACGTGCGCGGCGCACCTTTGAGCGCGGTCTCAATCCGGAGGGCGTCGGCCGCCAGCTGCGCGCCATCCTCGCCTCCGGCAGTCGCAAGGAGCGCTTGCGCAGCGTCAAGGCGCCAACGCTGGTGATCCACGGCACCATCGATCCCTTGGTGCATCCCGAGGGCGGCAAGGACACCGCGGTCTCGATCCCGGGCGCCAAGCTGCTGATGATCGAAGGCATGGGCCATGCGCTGCCGATCCCGATGTGGCCCGAGATCATCGACGCCATCGACAAGCACGCGCATGGCGCGGCGGCGAAGGCGGCATAGGGCCGGTATCTCCCGGTGACCATGTGAGCCAGGAGTGCGTTCTTTCGGGCGGGGGATGGACGCTGTAGAGAGCGCTATCCATCGCTCAGCCTCGGGAGCCTCCAGATGAACACCCTTCTCCGGCCACGGACAGTCGTCGCCGCTCTCCTCCTTGCGCTCGCGTCGTCGTCGGCTATGGCCGCGACCAGCGAAGCGCAGCAGGAAGCCAACCGCAAGGCGGTGCTGGCCTTCTACGAGAAGGGACTGAACCAGAAGGACGCCGACGCGGCGCTGGCCTATGTCGGCAACCGCTATGTGCAGCACAATCCCGGCGCGGCCGACGGACCGGACGGCTTCCGCAAGTTCATCGCCTTCCTGCGCGAGAAGTTCCCGAACTCGCACAGCGAGATCAAGCGCTCGTTCGTCGACGGCGACTATGTGATCCTGCACGTTCATGCCGTGCGCGAGCCCGGCACCCGCGGCAACGCGATCATCGACATCTTCAAGCTCGAGGATGGCAAGATCGTCGAGCATTGGGACGTGGTGCAGCCGATTCCCGAGAACCCGGCGAACAGCAACACGATGTTCTGAGCGGTTGAGGTTGACCTCTCCCTTGGGAGAGGTCGGCGCGTAGCGCCGGGTGAGGGTTTACGGTCTCTCGTTGGAGCTGCGCCCCTCCCCCGATTTGCTCCGCAAATCGACCTCTCCGCAATGCGGAGGTAAAGCGAGCACGGAGCCAACGCGCTTCGATTTGAACCCATCATGCGCTAGCCGCTGCGGCCGAGCCAGCGCTGGGTCGGGAACAGCTGCCATTGCCAGCGCCGCGCCGCCGCGCCCCACACGCCGCGCGGCATGAACAGCATGATCAGGATGGCGAGCGTGCCGAGCACGACGAGGTAGAGGCTGCCATATTGGGCGAGCCAGGTGACGAGCCCCCAGAGCAGCAGCACGCCGACCATCGGGCCTTCGATGGTACGCACGCCGCCGATCACGACGATGAAGATCACATAGGCGGTCCAGTCGGTGACGCTGAAGGCGGCGTCGGGCGATATGCGCGCTTTCTGGAGGTAGACCACGGCGCCGACCATGCCGGTGGCGAACGCGACCGCGATCCACAACACGTGCCGGATCCGCGCGGTGCGCACGCCGACGCTGCGCGCTGCCGCCGCGTTGTCGCGGCTCGCCGCCAGCGCCAGGCCATGGCGCGAGCGCATGAAGGCATAGATCGCGAGCGTGACGAGCACGGCGAGCAGCAGTGCCAGCCAGTAGACCAGCACGTCGCGCGCCGCTGCCGGGCGCAGGCCGAGCACCGCCTGTACCGCCTTCAGCCCGAACATCTGGGACAGTTCGCTGGGCGAGATCGACATCCCGGTGCCGCCGCCGAGCGATTTGAACTGCGCGCAGATCAGCCGCAAGGCTTCGGCGGCGACCCAGCTGCCGATCGCGAAATATGGCCCTTCCAGCCGGAACAGCAGCGGCCCGAGCACGGCCGCGCTCAGCGCCGCGAACAGCCCGGCCAGCGGGATCGCCGCCACGGGATCGAGCCCGGCCATCACGATGCCGGCGAACAGCGCATAGGCGCCAAGCCCGACGAAGGCCTGCTGCCCGACCGACACCAGTCCGCCCCAGCCGGCCAGCACGTTCCAGAGCTGCGCCAAGGTCAGCATGGTGAGAACGAAGATCAGATCCTGGATCAGATTGCGCGATGCGACCGCGGGCAGCACCGCGAGCACCACGACCAGCACCACGCCGGCCATGGCCGCGACGCGCGACAGGCGCGTGCCAACCCGGACTTGCCACACCGGCACATCGGCCTGACGATCCTTCCGATCTGCCGGGATATCGATGCTCTCGACGCTCATGTCCGCCTCGCCGGGAAGAGACCGCGCGGCCGCACCATCAGCACGGCCAGGAAGGTGAGATGGCCGGCCAGGATCTGCCATTCCGGATTGATCCGGCCGCCGATCGCCTGCGCGAGCCCGAGCACGATGCCGCCCGCCAGCGTGCCCCACAGGCTGCCGAGGCCGCCGATGATCACGGCCTCGAACGCGTAGAGCAGCCGCGCCGGCCCGATCGACGGATCGAAGCTGGCGCGGATACCGAACACGACAGCGGCGATCACCGACACCGCGAGCGAGAGCCCGACCGCGATGGCATAGACATTGCGCTCGTTGACCCCCATCAATTGCGCGATCGCCGGATTGTCGGCGGTGGCGCGGAAGGCGCGGCCGAGCGAGGTGCGATAGAAAATCAGCTGAAGCAGCGCGACGGCGGCGATCGCCGTCACCAGCGCCGTCAGCGGCGCGAGGCCGACGCTGAGACCCGGGGCCAGCGTGACCGATGATGATTCGAACGCGCCGGCTTGCAGGCGACGGCTGTCCGCGCCATAGCCGAGCAGCAGCCCGTTCTGGATCACGATCGACAGGCCGAAGGTGACGAGCAGCGGCGGCAGGATGTCGTCGCCGAGCACGCGCTCCAGCACCAGCCGCTGCAACACGAAACCAAGCACGAACATCACAGCGACGACCAGCAGCGAAGCGACCGCAAGCGGCACGCCGAGCGCGGTGGTGGCGCTGAGCACCAGATAGGCCGCGAGCAGGATCAGGTCGCCATGGGCCAGGTTGACGAGACGCATGATGCCGAAGATCAGCGACAGGCCGAGCGCGAACAGCGCATAGACGCCGCCGAGCAGCACGCCTTCGATGATGGTGTCGAATCCGCTCATCGCTCCCTCATGCTCCGAAATAGGCCGCGCGGATCGTGTCCTGATCCACATCGTCAGGCTTTCCGCTCAAGGTCACCCGCCCCTCCTGCAAGCAATAAAAACGATCGGCCGCCCGCAGCGCGCGGGCGATGTCCTGCTCGACCAGCACGACCGCGGTGCCGCCCGAGCGGATCTGCGGCAGCATGCGGTAGATGTCCTCCACCACGATCGGCGCGAGGCCAAGGCTGATCTCGTCGCACAGCAAGACCTGTGGGTTCGACATCAGCGCGCGGCCGATCGCCACCATCTGCTGCTGGCCACCGGACAGCGCCGTGACGGCGCCGCGCCGGCGCTCCTTGAGCACCGGAAACATCCGGTACACCGCGGCCAGATCCCACGGTGTGGTGCGCTCGCCGCCGTAAGCACCGATCAGCAGATTCTCCTCGACGCTGAGCGAGGGAAACAGCTGGCGCCCCTCGGGGACCAGCGCCAGCCCGAGCCGCACGATGCTGGCGGCGGACGCATCGCCGATCGCGCGCCCGTTGAGACGGATGGCATCGGAGCGGTTCTTCACGAGACCGGCCAGCGATTTCAGCATGGTCGACTTGCCGGCGCCATTGGCGCCGATCACCGCGACCGCCTCGCCCTGGCCGAGCTCGAAATCGACGCCGAACAGCGCCTGGAAGTCGCCATAGAACGCATCGAGCGCAGACACATTGAGCAGCGCGGTCATGCTGGCACGCCCATATAGATGGTCTCGACCTCGCGCGAACGCATCACCTCGGCAGGCACGCCCTGGGCCACGACCTTGCCGAAATTGAGCACGACCAGCCGCTGCACCACCGCGAGCAGTGCATGCACCACATGCTCGATCCAGACGATGGCGACGCCCTCGGCGTGGATGGTTCTGATGGTCTCGACCAGCTCATGACATTCGGCATCGGTGAGCCCGCCTGCGATCTCGTCGAGCAGCAGCGTGCGCGGTTTGGTGGCGAGCGCCCGTGCCAGCTCGAGCCGCTTGCGATCGAGCAGTGGCAGGCTGCCGGCAAGACGATTGGCCTTGGCTTCGAGGCCGGTCAGGTCAAGCATCCGGCCGCAGTGCTGGACCGCATCCGCCTCCGACAGACCGCCGCCGAACTGGGCGGCGACCGCAAGGTTCTCGAACACCGAGAGGTGGTCGAACGGCTGCGGGATCTGGAACGAGCGCCCGATGCCGGTGCGGCAGCGCGCCTCCGGAGAGAGATGCGTGATGTCGGCGCCATCGAGGACGATACGGCCGGCATCCGGCCGCAACAGGCCGGTGATCAGGTTGAACAGCGTCGACTTGCCGGCGCCGTTCGGCCCGATCACGCCGAGCGCCTCGCCGGACGACAGCGTCAGGTCGATGGCATCGGCGACCACGATGGCACCGAACCGTTTCGAGACGGAATGGAGTTCGAGCATGTTCGCTCACCGCATGGGTTCGCTGGGAGAGGATGCGCGGATGGGACGCGCATCCTCGATCGATGTTGTGCCGGTGACGCGCTCGCTAGCTCAGCGCCTGCATGTCGCCGCCGAGCGGGATTTGCGGCGCCAGTCTGTTGTCGGTGATCACCATGTCGTATTTGTCGCCGCTGAGCCGCCATTGGCCGCCGACCAGCGGCGTCTTGGCGATGTTCTTGGCCGCGAATGGCGGCACCGCGCTGGAGCCGAACGCGACCTGGCCCACTATCGTATCGAGCTTGGTGGCTCCGATCGCCTTCGCGAGCGCCGCGCCGTCGCCCGGGTCGCCCGAACGCTTGATCGCGTCGATCGCGACCTCGAACAGCGAATGCACGAAGCCGATCGGCTGGGTCCATTGCTTGCCGGAGGCCTGCTCGTAGCCCTTGGCGAGATCCTTCGCGCTGACACCGCTGAGGCTCGATTTGTAGGGATGCGTCGGCGTCCACCACACCTCGGTCGAGATGTTGTTGCCGCCCTTGCCGAGCGCCTGCACCGACGCAGGAAACAGCAGCGCCTTGGCGACGGAGACGACCTTCGGCTTCAGTCCCTTCTGCCGCGACTGGTTCCAGAAGGTGGTGAAGTCGGGCGGGATGATCACGCCGGTGATGATCTCGGCATCGGCGCCACGGAACGCGGCGATCTGCGAAGAGAAATCGTCGGTGAGATTCTGGAAACGGCCGGGATCGGTCAGCTTGAAGCCCTGCTTGGCCAAGACGGGCGGGAAGCCGATCGTGGTGTCGCCCCAGGCGTTGCCGTCGGCATCGTTCGGGAACAGCGCGCCGACCGATTTGTTGGTCGCGACCTGGCTCCACATGCTGGTGAAGACGCCGATCACGTCCTCGAGCCCCCAGAAGTAGTGGAACGTGTAGTCGAACGGCCTCCAGCTCTTGGGATCGCCGGGATTGGCTTGCCGGCCGATGAAATTGGTCTGCCATGGTGCAACCGTGGAGATGCACGGCACCTGCTCCAGCTCGCACTGCGTCGCCACCGGATTGTTGGTCTCCGGCGTGGCCCCGACCACGATCAGGCTGACATTGTCGCGGGTGATCAGCTCCTTGGCGACTTCGGCGGCGCGGTTCGGATTCGACTGGCTGTCCTTGGTCACCACCTCGACCGAATAGGTCTGCGGGCCGACCTTGACGCCATCCTTGATGAATTTCCGGAATTCACCGAGCACGAAATCGTCAGCCTCGGCGAAGGCGGCCAATGGCCCGCTCTTCGGCGAGACGTAACCGATCTTGATCGGCTTGTTGGCGGCGCGGACGGCCGGCGCGAACAATGTCGTCGTGCCTGCTGCGGCGAACCCACCGGCGATGCCTTGCAGCACGCGGCGACGATCGAAAGACATGATGTTCAAATGATCCTTGGACATTTTCCCCTCCCTTGAGGCAAGCCGGTCGCACGCCGGCTGCCGTTCATTTCGTTCTGAAAAACAATCGCCGGCGCCCCGCCGCATCAGGCGGCGGCGACGGACTTGGCTTGCGCACGGCCGAGGATCTGGCCGAACACATCCAGCAGCACGTCGCTGGCATTGGCCGCCGCCTCCTTGGCACGCCAGGCGACATACATGTCCGGTCGCACCAACACGCAGCCGTCCTCGTCGACCTCGCTCTGGCGATACCAGTCGGCATAGATGTCGAGCGCATCGCAGCCCTGTGGGCCGATCGTCACCACATCGACCGGCAGGCCGTAAGCCTTCTCGACCGCCGCCGCGGCCGCCTTCCAGCCATCGCCACCGATCCCGGTGAGCAGCGTGAAGCGGCCCTTGCCGGTGAGATCCAGCGTCGACTTGCGCTCGCCGTGATGCTCGACCCAGACATGCGGCAGATGCGCGCCGGGCCAGGTGGTGGCCTGATAATAGAGTTCGTGATCCCTGGTGAAGGCCGGCATCGGCGTGCCGTCGGATACGACCGCGGTCGATCCGTAGCGCTGGTTCAGCTCGACGCCGTGGCAGTTGAACTCGTAGCTCTTGTTGGCGATCGCCTCGTAGAGCTTCTTGCGCCGTGCCTTGCCCTCGGCGGTCGGCGCCTTGCGCGCGGCAATCGCCTTGCGCGCCTCGGCGGGATCGGTCGAGGCGACGAGGCCGACGGCCTCGAAGATCGGCGGGAAGTCGCCGATGCTCTTGTTGGCGCGGGTCACGATTTGCTTGCCGACCGGCTGACGCTCCGCCGAATAGGTCTCGAGCAGCGACGGCGCGGCATGGCCTTCGAGCACCAGCTTGAGCTTCCAGCACAGATTGAAGGAATCCTGGATCGAGGTGTTGGAGCCGAGGCCGTTGGTCGGCGGATGGCGGTGCACAGCGTCGCCGACGCAGAACACGCGGCCCGACGAATAGTGGCCGGCATACATCTCGTTCACGGTCCAGGTCGAGGTCGAGCGGACTTTGACCTCGAGCGTCTCGTCGCCGACGAGGTTACGCACGATCGAGATCGCCTCGTCGTTGGAGAGCTTGCGCTCGCCCTGCTCGATGTCGTAGCCCCAGATGATCAGCCATTCGTTCCACGGCCGCACCATGCGGATCAAGCCGGCGCCGATGCCGCCGATCTCGGCCCCCGGCTGCAGCACCCAGTACAGCACGCTCGGACGGTGCGCGACGTACTTGCTGAGATCCGCCTGCACGATGATGTTCATGCTGCCGGCGCGGCCCATCTGGCCCTCCATCGGCAGGCCGATCACTTCAGCGACCCGGCTGCGGCCGCCGTCGGCGCCGATCAGATATTTGGCGCGGATCTGGTAGGTTTCGCCCGACAGGCGATCCTTCACCGTCGCCGTGACGCCGTCGGCATCCTGCACGAGGTCGACGAACTCGGTGTTGAAGCACAGCGAGGTGCCGCGCTGGCCGGCGGCCTCGATCAGGATCGGCTCGAGGAAATTCTGCGGTAGGTCGCAGATGCGGGTCGGGCTTGCGAGATCGTAGTCGGCCTTGCGTGACGGATGATTGCCCCAGGAGTACAGCCGACCGAATTCCTCGCCGGCGAGGCTTTCGCAGAACACGTTGTTGGCCATCAGATTCTGCGGCACGGCCTGCGCAACGGCCTTCTCCTCAAGACCGAGATCGCGCAGCACTTCCATCGCACGCTGGTTGGAGATGTGCGCGCGCGGCGTATCGGCGAGCCAGCCATATTTCGTCACCAGGATGTGCTTGACGCCGTACATGCCGAGCAGCGCCGCGGCGGTCGCGCCGGCCGGGCCACTGCCGACGACGAGCACGTCGGTCTCAACGGGTTTGCTGGTCATGGTCCTCTCCTTGGTCGTGTTGTTGGTTGTGATCGTTATTCCGCGGCCATCATCGGCTGCGGCACCAGGCCGGCGCCCGGCTTCATCTGGAAATCGTAGGTCATCAGGTGCCACGGGCCGGAGACCCGCTCGCTGTTCGGCAGCACCGGATCGCGCTTCGGCTCGACGCGGGCCACGAGTTCGTCCTTGACGCCGAACACCACGTCGCTGCGCAGATACTCGTCGCCATCGAGGAAGACGTGGGTAATCAGCGGCTCGTAGCCCTCGGCCTTGACCAGGAAGTGCACATGCGCCGGCCGCATCGGATGACGTTTGGTCGCGGTGATCAGGGCGCCGACCGGGCCGTCGGTCGGGATCGGATAGCTGCACGGCAGGATGGTGCGGAACGAAAAGCGGCCGTCGGCATCGGTGACGAAGCGCGCCCGCAGCGACGGACCATGCGCGGCGTAGTCCGCTTTCTGCGAATCGTAGAAGCCGTCATCGTCGGCATGCCAGACGTCGATCTCGGCGCCGGCGAGCGGCTTGCCGGCAAGATCGGTGACGCGGCTCTGTACGAACATCACTTCGCCGTCGATCCCCTCCGAGATATTGGCGCCGTGCGGCGTGACGCGGTGCTCGCCGACATAGAACGGCCCGAGCACCGTGGTCTCGGTCGCGCCCTCGCGCTCGCGATGGTTGACCGCGTCGACCAGCATCGAGACGCCGAGCACGTCGGACAGCAGGATGAACTCCTGGCGCAGCGGCGTGCAGGTCTGGCCGGTGCGGGTCAGGAACTCGATCGCCTGATTCCATTCCTCGAAGGTAAGCTCGGTGCGGCGCACCAGGTCGTGCAACGACTTCACCGTCTCCTCGATGAGGAATTTCAGCCGTGGGTTCGGCGTGTTGGCGAAGCTGCTGATCACTTCGTCGGTGAGATCGTGCTCGTTGAAATTGGTCATCGTGTTGTCCTTTGATCTTGAGAAGTCAGTGCCGTGCGGGCGCGTCGCCGCGCCAGGCCGCCGCGATCAGGTGCTGGATCGCGACGCGCTCCACAGGTCTTGGATTGGCATAGGGGTTGCGCACCGCCATCTCGGCGGAGCGCGCGATGCCGTCCTCGGGCATTCCGATGTCGGCCAGCCGGCGCGGCAGTGCGAGCCGCTGCGCCAGCTCGAACAGGCCTTGCGGCGCATCATCGGTACGCAGCGCGCGCGCGATCCGGGTCATCGCCTCCGGTGCCGCGGCGGCGTTGTAGCCGGTCGCATGCGGCAGCACGATCGCATGGGTTTCGGCGTGCGGCAGGTTGAACATGCCGCCCAGCACGTGGCAGAGCTTGTGGTGCAGCGACATCCCGACCGCGCCGAGGCAGACGCCGCACAGCCAGGCGCCGTAGAGCGCGTCGCGCCGCGCGACGGGATCGGCAGGCTCGGCCACGATGCGCGGCAGCGCGCGGGCGAGCGCGGCGATGCCGTCTTCCGCCATCAGCGAGGTCAGCGGATTGGCGTCCGGCGCATAGAGCGCCTCGACTGCATGGGCGATCGCATTCAGGCCGCTGGCGGCGGAGACATGCGGCGGCAGGCTGACGGTGAGGTCGACGTCGTAGATGACGGCGTCCGGCACCAGATCCTGGGAATGCTGCGTGGTCTTGATGCCGTTGGCGGTCTCACCGAGGATCGGCGTCATCTCCGAGCCGGCATAGGTGGTCGGGACGGCGAGATGCGGCAGCCCGGTGCGCAGCGACAATGCCTTGCCGAGCCCGACCGTCGAGCCGCCGCCGATCGCGACCAGCCCGTCGATGTCGCGGGATTCCACGATGCGAAGCGCTTCGTTGGTGACCTCGACCGGCGTATGCATGCGCGCGCCGGCAAATAACCCTGCGAGCCGGTCGCCGAGGCCCGCGCCGAGCCGGTGTCCGAGGTCCTGCTGCTCGGGGGTGGTCAGCACCAGCGCCCGCTTGATGCCGAGGCGCTCGGCCTCCTCGCCCAGCCGCGCCGAGGTGCCGGCGCCGAACAGCACGCGATATTGCTGCGAGCAATAGGCGAACGTGCCGCTGCCGGCATCTCCAGCCGCCGCGATCGGCGGGCGTACGGCATCGAACGCTGCGATGCTCATGGCATTTCTCCCAGCCGGCGGACCGGCACATCTCGTTTTGTTGGGAGAAGCTAGCGGCGGGCGGCGGTCGCGGGCCTGCACGAAACCGGTGAGAATCTGCACAAAACCGGAAAAATCGTCAGTGGGGATACGGCGAGGCAGCGCCCTCACCGTCCCGGCTCGCAGCGTGCTAAAGCGGGATGAGTTTCGGCTGAATCGGCTTGGTGCGGTCTTGCTTCACCTCTCCCCGCCGGGGAGAGGTCGGATTGCGAAGCAATCCGGGTGAGGGCTCTTGCTCTCTCGATAGACCGTAACCCCTCACCCGATTTGCTGCGCAAATCGACCTCTCCCAAGGGAGAGGTGAACCTCCGACGCCGTTCCAGCTCAACCCAATCTCATGAGGCTTTAGTGGCTGCGCCGGTATCGTCCCGGCGTCACGCCGGTGAAGCGGCGGAACATGCGCGTGAAATGCTCCTGATGCGAGAAGCCGCAGGCCAGCGCGATGTCGGCGAGGCTCTGCGTCTCGTCGGCGAGCAGCGCCCTGGCGCGCTCGATGCGCAGATTGAGCACGTATTGGTAGGGCGAGATGCCGCTGGTGGCCTTGAACAGGCGCACGAAATATTCGGTGCTGCGGCCGCACAGCTCGGCCAGCTGGTCGAGCCGGATATCGGTCTCGAGATTGGTATCGACGAACTCGCGGATGCGCGCCATCTGCCTGACGCTGAGCAGGTTCGGATGCTTGCCGGCCTCGACGCTCGGCTTGTGGAAATTGATCGCGACAAAGCGGTTGGCGATCGCCTGCGCGATCGGATCGACGAACAGCGACGAGGCCGGCAGGCCGCTGGTGATGGTCTCGCCGATCGCCGCGGCGAGATGTTCGAGCACGGCATCCTGATCGCCGAGCATCGGCGCCAGCCCGCCGACCAGGCTGGACGCGCCCTCCCGGCCCGCGAACAGATCGGACCGCAGATAGATGTGGGTGGATTCCAGCGCCTCGCGCAGCACCACGTTGCAGGCGTGCCCCGCCGGCAGGAAGAACACGCCGCCGCGCGGGATCTGCCTGGCCACCGACTTGCCGTCCATCACATAGGTGATCTCGACCGGACCGCCCCGATGCAGCACCATGAGATTGTCGGAGAGTGCGTGGAAATGCCCGTCAAACGGCCGTTCGCGCTGCACCGACGCGAACGCCGACGACCAGCCGAGCCCCTCGCTCGAGCCGCGGAAATCAGCCTGGAAGCGGTTCAGGATCCCGTGCGTCTCCTGCACCCCGAAATTCGACGTCGCCTGCATCCGACAGACCAAAGGGCTCGAGGCTTCACGTGCCGCCGAGTGAAACCCAACGGCCCCGGATTTTCAATACAATCAGAACAAGGACGCCCAGCCAGCAATCTTGCTGCATCGCAATAGCGGCGCCGATTACTCCTTCACCGCGATCCAGATCACGTGCCGTACACCGCGGCCCCGGCCGGTGGCGCGGACGGCAATTTCGTTGACCGCGAACCCAGCCCGGGACAGCGATTTCGGGAACTTGGCATTCGGGCCGGAGGACCAGACCGCGAGCACTCCGCCGCGCCGCAGCGCGGTGTGTGCGAGCTTCAGCCCGGAGACATCGTACAGCGCGTCATTGGCCTTGCGGGTCAGGCCCTCGGGGCCGTTGTCGACATCAAGGAGAATGGCATCGAAGCTGCGTGGATGACGCTCGATCACATCGGCGACATCCACCTCCTTGATGCTCACGCGCGGATCGCTCAGGCTGTCGCCGAAGATCGCGGCCATCGGGCCTCGCGCCCAGGTGACGACCGCCGGCACGAGTTCGGACACCGTGACGGTCGCTTCAGGTCCGAGCACCTTGAGCGCTGCCCGCAGCGTGAAGCCCATGCCAAGGCCGCCGATCAGAAAATGCGGCCGCTCGACCTTGTCGATCTTCTTCGCCGCAAGTGTCGCCAGCGCCTCTTCCGAGCCCGACAGGCGGCTGTTCATCAGCTCGTTGGTACCGAGCATGATCGAGAATTCGCGGCCACGCCGCATCAGACGCAGTTCGCCTTCGGTGCCGGGAATGCCCGCGGTGTCGATCTTTTCCCAGGGAATCATGCCGCGGCTTCTAGCATGGCCGGCGCCTTTGCCGAAGGCTAGCCGCCAGCCCAGACGTCGAGCACGTAGCGGTTCCTGGTTCCCATCTCCTCGATCCAGCGCGTGGCCGCGGCGGCATCGGCACCGCTGCGCTCGCGATAGATCGACATCAAGGTCGCCTTGACGTCCGGCTCCATCTTGCCGCCGTCACCGCAGACATAGACGATCGCGCCGTTCTCGATCAGCTCCCAGACCCGATCCTTCTGCGCGGCGACGAGGTGTTGCACATAGGTCTTCGGCCCCTCGGCGCGCGAGAATGCAGTGTGGAGCTCGGCGACGCCATCGGCCGCAAACGCCTTCAGCTCATCCGCATAGATGAAATCCTGCTCCGGATGACGGCAGCCGAAGAACAGCATCGCGGGGCCCAGCGTCGCGCCCTGCGCCTTGCGCGCAGCACGCTCCTGCAAGAAGCCGCGGAACGGCGCGAGCCCGGTGCCCGGCCCGATCATGATGATCGGCACGGCATTGTCGTCCGGCAGGCGGAAGCCGGCCTTGGTCTCCTTGATGGTGGCATGAACGGTGTCGCCGGCGCGGCGGCGCGCCAGATAGTTCGAGCAGACGCCCTTGTAGATGCCGTGGCCCGAGCTGGCGGGCGCTTCGACCACGCCGACGGTGACGCTGCAATGCTGCGCCTCGCCGGCCGGGGACGACGAGATCGAGTAATAGCGCGGCGCCAGCAGCGACAACATTTCGAGATAGAGATGGAACGGCAGCTCGCAGGCCGGATGTTCCTCGAGCAGGTCGAACACCGATTTGCGCCTGGCCAGCACCTCGCTCCGATAGCGCTCGGCCGAGGCGTCGTCGTCGCCGACATAGGCCATCAGTTTCGGCTTGGTCACCGGGCAGCGGGTGTGCTCGGCCATGATCTGGATCTGCTTGCGGGTCGCGACCTGCTGCAACTCGACGAACTCGGTGAGCAGCCGCCCGACCGACACCGCGTTGCCGACCGGCAGTTGCGCGCGGCGGCCTTCCGAGACCTGCAAACGGATCTGGTCGGCGGGCAGGAAGCCGAACCGGCGCGCAACGGAATCGACCAGGGTCGGATCGTTGCGCGGCACCACGCTGAGATGATCGCCGACGCGATATTTCAGGGTAGCCGGCAGCTCGACCTCGATATGCCGGGTCGAACGCTCCGATGGATGGGCGCCGTCCTTGGTCTGCAACTCGGTGTTGGCGAGCACCTTCATCTGCACCGCGCCGCCCTGCGTCACGATGGTGTTGACCGCGCCCTGCGCTACCGGCTCGATCGCGTAGAGCGGCTCGTCCTCGGCGGTGCGGGTGAAATTCCAGTCGATGCCGAATTCCTTGGTCGCGACCTTCGCCGCTTCCGGGAACCATTTCTGGAACTGGCCGTCGAGATCGCTGCGCGCATCGCCCTCGCCGCGCGGATAGACCGCGCGTGCGCCATGCTTGGTCAATTGCTCATCGATCAAGCGCGGCACCGACTGGTAGGTCGCGGCCCAATCGCTGTTGCCGCAGCCGAACACGGCGTAGCGCACCTTGGCAAAGGCATCCTTCGGCAGGTCGCTTTCGAGCCATTTGACGAATTGCGTCGCGTTGTCCGGCGCCGCGCCATTGTAGGAGGCGCAGATGATCAGGACCCCGCCCTCCTCCGGCAGCTTGCCGACATAGTCGTCCAGCGGGCCAAGCCGGGTGGCAAAGCCATTGATCTCGGACAGATCGGCCATGCGGGTCGCCAGTTCCTCGGCCGAGCCGAGGTTGGAGCCGTAGAGCACGAGCATCGGCGTGTTGTGGCCGGGCCGCGTGGTCGGTGCGCGCGGTGCCTTCGGCGCGGCGGCCGCAACCACGCCCGTGCTGCCGGCGAATGCGCCGCGATCCTTGTCGTCACGCGGCCGCACCTTGATCCTGAAGCCGTCGGGCTTGACGGTCAGCGTCTCCTTCAGATGCATCTGGTAGCGATGCACGTCGAGCAGCTTGAAGCGTTGCAGGATCATCCCGATCGCGAGCGCCGCCTCGTGCATGGCAAAGCCACGCCCGATGCAGGCGCGCTGGCCGTTACCGAACGGCTTCCAGGCATTGATCGGGCGATTGGCTTCGGCCTCGCGGCTGAAATTCTCGGGATCGAATACGTCGGGGTTCGGCCCCCAGACCGAGGGATCGCGGTGCAGCGCCATCACCAGTATGGTGATGAACGTGTTCTTCTTCAGCTTGTATTTGCCGCCGATCGTCTCGTCGTTGAGCGGCGCGATGCCATAGGCCGGCGCCGGCGGCCACAGCCGCAGCGCCTCCTTCAGGCATTGGGTGATGTAGGTGAGCTGCGTCACCTGCTGATAGGTCGGCCTGGCATCGACGTCGGGGCCGAGGACGCGATCGACCTCCTCATAGGCCTTCTTCAGCACCTCGGGATGCTTGAGCAGCGCGTAGATCGTGCACGACAGCAGACCGCTGGTGGTCTCGTGGCCGGCGATCAAAAACGTATTGATCTGGTAGCGGATGTTGACGTCGTCGAGCTGCTCGCCGGTGGCGCGGTCGACGCCGGTCATCATCGCCGCCAGCATGTCCTTCTTGTCTTCGGTCGCAGCGGTATTGCCGCGCCGCTCCGCGATGATCTCGTCGACCATCTTGTTCATGAAGGCGACGTCGTCGGTCAGCGTCTTGCGGCGCTTCTGCATCCACAGGCCTTCGAGCGGCAGGCCGCGGGTCATCATGATGGTTTCGAGCGAGCGCACCAGCGATTCCACGAAGGGGTGATAGTCGCGGCGATAGAACGAATTGAACCGGTAATCGAAACCGCAGAGGCCGATGGTGTCGAGGGTCAGCGCCGTCATGTCGTGGACGACCTCGATCTCCTCGTCGGCGTTGAGGCGCTCCCATTTCTTGACCAGCTGCTCGGCGATATCGACCATGCTCGGGTGATACGACTGCATGGCGCGATTGCCGAACGGCTGCATCAGGATGTTGTGCGCCTTGCTCCAGTTCGGCTCCCTGGTGTCGGCGGTGAACAGCCCGTCGCCGCCGACCGCGCGCACCCGGCGCAGCGAGCCGCGCACCGCCTTGTCGAAACGCTTCTCGTCGGAAAGTTCATCGACCAGATCGTGGCCGGACACGATCACGATCGGCGCGCCCATCATGTCGAGCCAGAAGATCGGCCCGAACTCCTTGGAGAGCTTCACCAGATGCTGCACCGGCGCGGTCGAATCCAGCGACAGCATGTTGCCGACCACCGGCTTCGTCGGCGGATGCGGGATCGGACTCAGTCTGTTGCCGGACGCCATCTTGGAAGTGCCCCCTGTGTCGCTTCAATCCCGCTCGTTATTCCGGGATGCGCCGCAGGCGCAGGCCCGGAATCCATACTCACGATCATGGTTATGGATTCCGGGCTCGCGCTACGCGCGCCCCGGAATGACGACCGCCGGTCGTCAACCAAATCGTCTCTTGCGCCATTCGATCAGCTTGGCGCTGACTTCGTCAGGCTTTTCCTGCTGCGTCCAATGGCCGCTGTCCTTGACCAGGTATTTCTCGAGGTCCGGCACCAGCCTCTCCATGCCATCGGCGGCCGAGGGCGGCAGCACCGCGTCGTTCTCGGCCATGATCATCAGCGACGGCACCCGCACATTGTGATCCAGTCCGGCCGAGCGTTCCCAGTTGCGGGTGAAATTGCGATACCAGTTGATGCCGCCGGTGAAGCCGGTCCCGGTGAAAGTGTCGACGAACACCTTCTTCTCCTCCGCCGACAGGATCGGCGTGCGTGGATCATGCCTGGCATCGTAATTCGCGATCATCTGCGGGAACGCCAGATTGAGCCGGGCCGATGCGCCGACGCCCGCGATCGGCTGTTCGGGCGGCGCATCGGCGGGACGCGGCGCCGGCTTGCGCATGAAGGCATCGAAGGTCTGCTCGACCCTGCTGCCGAAGATGCGGTCGGGTTCGCGCGCCGGATCCTGAAACTGGACGATGTACATCTGGTCGCCGAAGCGCTGCCGAAACAGCGCGATCGGGTCGACAGGCGCGCGGTCCCAATGCGGCGTGTTGACGCCGACGACACCGGCGACCCGTGACGGGTATCGTAGCGGCATCTGCCAGACGACGAATCCGCCCCAGTCGTGACCGACGAAGATCGCCTTGTCGATCTTGAGATGGTCGAGCAGGCCGACGAGATCACCGGTCAGGTGCTCCATGTCGTAGGCTTCGACCGGCTCCGGCCGGTCGGTCGCGCCATAGCCGCGCTGATCGGGTGCGATCACCCGGATGCCAGCCTCGCCCAGCGCCTTGATCTGGTGACGCCAGGAGAACGCCAGTTCGGGCCAGCCGTGGCAGAGCACCACAGGCGGCGTGTCGGTCTTCGGGCCCGCTTCGTAAAACCCCATGCGGATGCCGTTCGTCTCGGCGAACTGGAGCGGTGGCATTTCGATCATTGACAGCAATTCCTATTCGGCCGCGCCCTTGATGTCCGCAGGCGGGGGAGCGAACGCCGCCTCGAGTGCATCGAACTCGAGCGGCAGCATGTCACACATCACCTGCACATGGGGAATGATGTTGGCACCCACGATGAAGCCGAAATCGAGCTGATCGCGGTAGCTTTGCACGGTGATGTTGAGTGCAATGCCGTGGGTCGAGATCGAGACCGGGAAGATGTGCAGCAGCTCGGCGCCCGCCGCATACAGCGTCTGCCGCGGTCCCGGCACGTTCGAGACCGTGATGTTGGTGGCCGGGGGCAGCACGTTGGAGAGGTCGGAGCGGCTGTACAGCAGCGCCATGATCTGCACCAGGATCGGCGCGCCCAACATCGAGATGTTGGAAACCTGCGGCATCAGGGCACGCAGCGGATGCGACATCTCCTTGGACTTGGTCGACTGCGCGATGATGGTTTCCAGCCGCTTCTTGGGGTCCTCGATGTCGCTCGCAATCGAGCAGATCATGCCGAACACCTGGTTGTTGGAATCGGCATTGCCTTCCTCGCGCAGCGAGATCGGCACCCCGGCCGTCAGCGACTTGTTCGGCAACGCGCCCTGGCTGATCAGATAGCGCCGCACCACGCCGGAGGCGAGCGCCAGCACGACGTCGTTGAGCTTGCCGCCCGAGGCCTTGGCCAGCGCCTTGGCGCGCGACAGCGAGATCGAGGTGCCGGCAAAGCTGCGCTCCGACGAAATCGCCTTGTTGAGGATGGTCGGCGGCGAGGCCATCGCTTGCAGGCTCTCGCGCGACCTGGGATCGGCGACCTTGGCGACGACGTCGGACAGGCTCTTCAAGACCGTCGGCATCGACCCGGCGAACTTCACCGCGCTCTCGATCTGGAACATGGCGTTGTCGAACAGGATCGAACCGAGGTCGCTCTTGCCGGAGCGCGGCAGCTCCAGGCTCTTCTGCGCGGCGGCCGCCGCCTCGAACGGCTGGGTCCAGAGCTGCTGATAGGCGTCGATCAGATTGGCCGCGATGTCGCGCGGCTCCGGCGCGACCTTCTTTGCGCTTGGCGGCTCGATCTCGCGCGGCACCGGCGTCAGGTCGTAGATCATGCTGGTCAGCGCGGCACCGGCGCCGCCATCGATGCAGGCGTGGTGCATCTTGGAATAGAGCCCGATCTCATTGTCCTTCATGCCCTCGAAGACGTAGAACTCCCAGAGCGGGCGGGCGCGGTTCAACAGCTTGGCGTGCATCCAGCCGACGATCCGTTCCAGGGTGGCGCGGTCGCGCGGCGCCGGCAGGCTGGCACGGAAGATGTGGCGGTCGATGTCGAACTGGTCGTCCTCGACCCAGGACGGATGATCGATGTCGAGCGGCGCCTTCTGCAAGCGCGCCTTGAGGATCGGCGCGATGTGCAGCCGCGAGGCGATCATCGCCTTGAACTCCTCGAAGAAGTCGCCCTTGTAGCCGTCGGGCAGCCGGAAGATCGCCATGCTGCCGACATGCATCGGCATTTCCGGCGTTTCCAGATACAGAAACGATGCGTCCAGCGAGGACAGCTTCTTGGCGTCGCTCATGATCTCCTCCCGAGAGCCAACTCACGCGGGCGCCTTGGCGGCGCTTCTCGTCGTCTGGTCAGGATAGTGCCTGTTCTGCCGCCCCGTAGGCAATGGCAAAGGGGCCCGACCGGTCAAAATGCCGGAACTCGCCTTCCGGCTGCGCCAGCCGGTCCGCGATGGCCCACAGCGCCGCGGGGTTGACCCCGAGACCGAGATGACTGGCGAAATGCACCTCGATGTTCTCCGCGGTTGCCGACGGCCGCAGCCGCGACGTCCGCCAGTTCACGATGCCGTCGGTGCGGGAATAGATCGAGGTTGCCGGCACCGGCATGTCGCCCGCGATCGCCGCGCGAATCTCCGGGATATCGTCCACCCTCTCACCGGAGAGCAGCTCGTACAGCCGGGTCGCGTTGGTGGCACGGATGTCGTCGGCGAACGGACTGCCGAGCGTGATGACGGAGCGCACCAGCTCCGGCATCTGCGATGCCAGGTCGCGCGCGTAGACGCCGCCGAGGCTCCAGCCGATGATCGAAACCTTGCGCCCGGAGGCCTCGTGGATCCGCTTCAGCAGGTCACGCAGCGCGTCCCGCCTGGAGGCGATGCCGCCGAAATTGCGGCCCATGTTCCAGGCGTAGGCGTCATAGCCGAGCTGCTTCAGGTAGCGCCGCATCGGCGCCATCGAAAGGTCGCTGGCAAGGAAGCCGGGCAGCGCCAGCACCGGATGACCGTCGCCTTTCGGCGCCTGCATCAGCAGCGGCGAAAGCAGCAGGCTCGAATTGAGTTCGAGCAGCCCGCGGCCTTCCGCCAGCATCAGGAACAGGCTTGGCGGACGCAACCGGCGCTCGGTCCCTTCAACGCTCCTGTCCATGCCGGTCACTATTTCTTCTTGGCCACGCTGCCGAAGCCGGCCATTGCCGCGAACATGTCCTGGAAGCGCTCGGCGAGCTTGGGATCGAAGGTGAACCAGCTCTGCATCAGCGATTCCGGCGAGATCTTGTCGATGTTCGACGTCATCTGCTGCTGCAGCTTGTCCATGACGGCGGCCTGCATCGGCGCCACATCCGGCAGACCGAAGAATTGCCGCGCTTCAAGGGGCGTACAATCTATCTCGACATTGACCTTCATATCCACCTCCTCAAATGCGCCTTGGCCCGGCTCAGTATCGCCGCGTCGGGGTGCGTTGCGCAAGCGAGCCTTGGCTGCCCCATGGTGCAGTCGGCCTCAATCATCCGTTATGGTCAACCAAACCGTTTGCGGCGGCCGGCATGCACGGCTCGTCGGCGATCATTCCGTAACCGGCGAGCGGCGGTCCGAAAGTCGAATGTCACGCGCTCGTCCCGGCCGCCTATGCTCGACCGCGCCGCACTGCGCTGCACCAGCGCGAACGGGTGCCCCTCGGGGAAATCGCGCTTGCGCGGCCGTTAAACTCTGGCAACATGCATCAATAATACCAGCCGGACAAAGCAGCCGGCGGATAAAAACGGGGACGCGGGTTCACATGTCGGTACGTTGGAGTTTGTTCGCGGCGGCCACTGCCGCACTCGTCGCCTTTGCATCGCCGGCGTCGGCCCAGACCTTGAGATATGCCAACCAGGGCGAGCTGAAGTCGCTGGATCCTTATACGCTGAAGGAAACCACCACGATCGCGCATCATGGCCATGTCTATGAAGGCTTGGTGGCGCGCGACAAGAACCTGAAGATCATCCCGGCGCTGGCGGAAAGCTGGGAGACGCTGAGCCCGACCAAGTGGCGCTTCCATCTGCGCAAGGGCGTGAAATTCCACAATGGCGACCCCTTCACCGCCGACGACGTGCTGTTTTCCGCCGATCGCGTCCGCGCCAAGGGCTCCAACTTCCTCAGCAATGTCCCACCCGACGCCAAGTTCACCAAAGTCGACGACTATACGGTCGACGTGACGCTGGACTCGCCCAATCCCATCCTGACCTCGCAGTGGGATAGCTGGTACATCATGGACAAGAAATGGTGCGAGGAGAACAACTCCGTCGCACCGACGCCGGCCTCGGCGACCACGCCGAGCTACGCGGCGCTGCACGAGAACGGCACCGGCCCCTTCATGATCGAGAGCCATCAGCCCGGCGTGAAGACCGTCTTCAAGGTCTACCCGGGCTACTGGCGCAAGCCGGAGCATAATCTCAAGGAAATCATCTTCACGTCGATCGCCTCGGACGCCACCCGCGTCGCCGCGCTGCTCTCGGGCGACGTCGACGTCATCGAGCCGGTTCCGATCCAGGACATCCAGCGCGTCAATTCGAGCGGCACCGCGACCGTGCTGACCGGTCCGGAGATCCGCACCATCTTCATCGGCATGGACATGGCGCGCGACGAGCTGCTGTTCTCCAACATCAAGGGCAAGAACCCCTTCAAGGACATCCGCGTCCGCGAAGCCTTCTACAAGACGATCGACGTCGATCTGATCAAGACCCGCGTCATGCGCGGCATGTCGACACCCTCGACGCTGATGATCGCGCCCGAACTCTACCCGCTGTCGAAGGAATTCACCCGACCGAAGCTCGATCCGGAAGGCGCCAAGAAGCTGCTCGCCGACGCCGGCTATCCGAACGGCTTCGAGGTCACGATGGACTGCCCGAACGACCGCTATGTCAACGACGCCCAGATCTGCCAGGCGGTGGTCGGCATGCTGGCCCGCATCGGCATCAAGGTGAACCTGCTGGCCCAGCCGAAGGCGCAGTATTTCGCCAAGGTGCTGAAGCCCGGCGGCTACCAGACCTCGTTCTTCATGCTGGGCTGGACACCGGCGACCTCGGATTCCCACAACGTGCTGCACGATATCCTCGGCTGCCGCAACGATCCGAAGGATCCCACAAGGGGCGAAGCCAATCTCGGCGGTTATTGCAACAAGGAAGTCGACGCGCTCACCGACAAGGTCCTGGTCGAGAGCGACACCGCCAAGCGCGACCAGCTGATCAAGCAAGCCTATGAGATCGTGATCAAGGATTACGGCTATATCCCGCTGCATCAGCAACCGCTGGTGTGGGGCGTGTCGAAGAAGGTCAAATTGACCCAGCGCGCGGACAACCAGGTGCTGCTCTACTGGGCGACCAAACAGGGTGAATAGTGGTTTCAGCGAATTGGGTCCCGGAAGCGCAGGCTTCCGGGACCTCTCGTTTTCCGGCAGCGCAAGGCCGCGCGCCGCATGTCAAAAGCAGTGAAAGGTAGAGATGTTCGCTTTCACTCTTCGCCGCTTTCTGCAGGCCATCGGCGTGATGCTCGCCGTGGGCGTCATCGCGTTCGCGATGTTCCGCTTCGCCGGCGATCCGGTGAACCAGATGGTCTCGATCGATACCTCGGCTGCACAGCGCGCCGAGATCCGCCGGTCACTCGGCCTTGACGATCCCGTGCTGGTGCAGTTCGGCCGCTACTTCATCAATGCAATGCAGTTCAAGTTCGGCGTGTCCTACCAGTTCCGCCTACCGGTCTCGTCGCTGCTGGCGGAACGCATGCCGGCAACGCTGGAGCTTGCGATCTGCGCGACGCTGTTTGCAATGGTGGCCGGCATCCTGATGGGGGTCTATTCGGCGCTGCGTCGCGACACCATGCTGGCAAGATTATTCCAGGCGATATCGCTGATCGGCATTTCGCTGCCGACCTTCCTGATCGGCATCCTCTTGATCTATCTGTTCGCCGTGACCCTGGGCTGGCTGCCCTCCTTCGGCCGCGGCGAGGTGGTGAAGCTCGGCTGGTGGTCGACCGGGCTCCTCACCGTCTCCGGCTGGAAGGCGATCATCCTGCCGGCGATCACGCTCGGACTGTTCCAGATGACCCTGATCATGCGGCTGGTGCGCGCCGAAATGCTGGAAGTGTTGCGGACCGACTATATCCGCTTCGCCCGCGCCCGCGGCCTGACCACGCGCGCGATCCATTTCGGCCACGCGCTGAAGAACACCCTCATCCCGGTGATCACGGTGGCCGGGCTGCAATTTGGCTCGGTTATTGCTTTCTCGATCATCACCGAAACCGTGTTCCAGTGGCCGGGCATGGGACTTCTGTTCGTGCAGGCCGTGCAAAACGTCGATATCCCGATCATGGCCGCGTATCTCCTGATGGTCTCGCTGATCTTCGTCACCATCAATCTCGTGGTCGACATCCTCTACACCGTGGTCGATCCGCGCTTGCGCTCGACCGTCGGCCGCGCGGCGTGAGGCACGGGCCGATGTCAGACGCCGTCGTCTCCGATCGCTCCGAGGTTCGCCAGGCACCTGCCGGCTGGTTCAAACGCGCGCTCGACAGCGACATCTTCCATTCGTTCCGCCGCTCCAGGCTGACGATGGTCGCCGCCGCGATCACGCTGCTGTTCTTCCTGCTGGCGATCTTCGCGTCGTGGTTCGCGGTGCAGAACCCGTTCGATCCGGCGCAGTTGCAGCTGATCAACTCGCGGATCGCGCCGCTATGGACCGCCGACGGCCAGAGCCCGTTCCTGCTCGGCACCGACGAGCAGGGCCGCGACGTGCTCTCCGCGATCCTGTACGGCCTGCGCATCTCGCTGGCGGTCGGCATCGCCGGGGTGGTGTTCGCCGGCGCGCTAGGCATCGCCCTCGGCCTGGTCGCCGGCTACTTCGGCGGCGTGGTCGATACCGTGATCATGCGGATCGCCGACGTCCAGCTCACCTTCCCCGCGATCCTGATCGCGCTTCTGGTCAACGGCGTTGCCAAGTCGCTGCTCGGCAACCGGCTCGACGAGATGAGCACGTTCGGCGTGCTGATCATCGCGATCGGTCTCAGTTTCTGGGTGCAATATGCCCGCACCGTGCGCGGCTCGGTGATGGTCGAGAAGCACAAGGATTATGTGGCGGCGGCACAGCTGATCGGCCTGCCGGCGCCCAAGATCATGTTCCGGCACGTGCTGCCGAACACGATGGGCCCGATCCTGGTGATCGCCACCATCAACCTCGCGCTCGCGATCATCACCGAGGCGACGCTGTCGTTCCTCGGCGCCGGGATGCCCGACACCATGCCCTCGCTCGGCACCCTGATCCGGATCGGCAACAACTATCTGTTCGCCGGCGAATGGTGGATCGTCGCCTTTCCCGGCATTGCGCTGGCGGGCCTGATCCTCTCCATCAACCTGCTCGGCGACTGGCTGCGCGACGCGCTCAACCCGAAACTCCGATGACCCAGCCCGTTCTCTCCGTGCGCAATCTCGAGGTGGAGTTCGTCACCCGCCGCGCCACCTTGCGTGCCATCAACGGGGTATCGTTCGACATCGCCAAGGGCGAGGTGCTCGGCATGGTCGGCGAGTCCGGCGCCGGCAAGTCGGTCACCGGCCTTGCCGTGATCGGGCTGATCGATCCGCCCGGCCGCATCTCCGCCGGCGAGATCGAGCTGTCGGGCAGGCGGATCGACCATCTTCCGCCGGAAGAGATCCGCCGCATCAGGGGCAAGCGGATCGGGATGATCTTCCAGGACCCGCTCACCAGCCTCAATCCGCTCTACAAGATCGGCGACCAGATCGTCGAGACCATCCGCACCCACACCGACTTGAGCGAGAGCGCCGCGCGCAGGCGCGCCATCGATCTGCTGGCTGAAGTCGGCATCCCCGCGCCGGAGAAGCGCATCGACGGCTACCCGCACGAATTCTCCGGCGGCATGCGCCAGCGCGTCGTGATCGCGCTCGCGATCTGTGCCGAGCCCGAATTGATCATCGCCGACGAGCCGACCACAGCGCTCGACGTCTCGGTGCAGGCGCAGATCATCGCGCTGATCAAGCGGCTCGGCCGCGACCACGGCACCGCCGTGATGCTGGTGACCCACGACATGGGCGTGATCGCCGAGACCTGCGACCGCGTCGCGGTGATGTATTCCGGCCGCATCGCCGAGATCGGACCGGTGCAGGAGGTGGTACGCAACCCGCTGCATCCCTACGCCAAGGGGTTGATGGGCGCGATCCCGACGCTTGCGGGCGAGGACAAGCGCCTGGTGCAGATCCCCGGCGCGATGCCACGGCTGTCGGCGATCCCGCCGGGCTGCCCGTTCAATCCGCGTTGCGCGCTCGCCTTCGATCGCTGCCGTGTGGAACGCCCCGAACCGATCCGACAGGGCAACCAATCCGTCGCCTGCCATCTGTTCGCGCCGGCCAAGGAGACGGCGGTATGAGCGGGACGTTGATCGAGGTCAGGAACCTGCGCCGCGTCTTCGACGTCTCGAAACCGTGGCTCAACCGTGTGATCGAGGGCGGCCATCCCGAATTCCTGAAAGCGGTCGACGGCGTCTCTTTCGACATCAAGCGCGGCGAGACCTTTGCGCTGGTCGGCGAATCCGGCTCCGGCAAGACCACGGTCGCGCGCATGGTGGTCGGCCTGCTGCCGCCGAGCTCGGGTGAAGTCGTCATCGACGGCGTCTCGATGACCGATCCGCGGCAGGCCCCGGCGCGCCGCCGGCTGCGCCGGCGCATCCAGATGGTGTTTCAGGACCCCTATGCGAGCCTCAACCCGCGCTACCGGGTCACAGCCATCGTCGCCGAGCCGATCCGTGCCTTCGACCTGATCCAGGGCGAGCGCGACATCAAGGGCAGGGTCGGCGAATTGCTGTCGCTGGTCGGCCTGCATCCCGACGACGGCCAGAAATTCCCGCATGAATTTTCCGGCGGCCAGCGCCAGCGGATCGCGATCGCCCGCGCGCTGGCGTCGGAGGCCGAGTTCATCGTCTGCGACGAGCCGACCTCGGCGCTCGACGTCTCGGTGCAGGCCCAGATCCTCAATCTGATGCGCGACTTGCAGGACAAGTTCGGCCTGACCTACCTGTTCATCAGCCACAACCTCGCGGTCGTCCGCCACATGGCGAGCCGGATCGGCGTGATGTATCTCGGCCGCATCGTCGAGATCGCCGAGGGTCGGCAATTGTTCGCGAATCCGCGGATGCCCTACACCAGGATGCTGCTCGGCGCGGTTCCGGACCTCGCGATGTCCGGCCGCCAGCGCATTCCGGTCAAGGGCGAGATCCCGAACCCGATCAATCCGCCGCCGGGCTGTTCGTTCAACCCGCGCTGCCCCCTCGCCTTCGACCTCTGCCGCGAGAGGACGCCGGAACTGATCGATGGCGTCGCCTGCCACGCGGTCAACACTCCCGCCGCCGTTTCGGCGTGATCACGCGGATGGGAGCCGCCATGTGCACCAAGCGGTTGGCATACCAGCCCGGCTGTGATCAAGTGCGCGCGCGCAAGAAACCCAACAAGCCGCCCAACGGTCCATCGCCATGAGCAACATCAACCCCGATCCGTTCACCACAAGGCCCGAGATCGAAGGCACCTTCGGGGTCGTCACCTCGACGCACTGGATCGCGACCGCGGTCGGCATGGGCGTGCTGGAAAAGGGCGGCAACGCCTTCGACGCCGGGGTCGCGACTGCCTTCACGCTTCAGGTGGTCGAACCGCATCTGAACGGGCCCGGTGGCGACGTCCCGATCATGGTGCACGACGTCAAGCGCGGCAAGGCCGAGGTGATCTGCGGCCAGGGCCCGGCGCCGGCGAAGGCGACCATCGCGCACTACCGCAGCGAGGGCCTCGAAATGGTGCCCGGCACCGGTCTGCTCGCCGCCTGCGTGCCCGGCACCTTCGAAACCTGGATGCTGCTGCTGCGCGACTACGGCACGTTAAGGCTGCGCGACGTGCTGGAGCCCGCGATCGGCTATGCCCGCGACGGCTACCCGCTGGTCGAGCGTGCGGCGGCGACCATTCAGACCGTCGAGCAGTTGTTCCGGAAATACTGGACCACGTCGGCGGATGTCTATCTCCCGAACGGCGAGGTGCCGCGGCCCGGCAGCATCTTCACCAACAAGAAGCTCGCGGAAACCTACACCCGCATCCTGGAGGAGGCGGAGAGCGCCGGCCCCGACCGCGTGGCGCAGATCGAGCGCGCGCGGCAGGCCTGGTCGAAGGGCTTCGTGGCCGAGGCCATCGATAAATTCTGCCGCACCCAGGAGGTGATGGACGTCTCCGGATCGCCGCATCGCGGCGTGCTCTCGGCCGACGACATGGCGCGCTGGCAGCCGACCATCGAGGCGCCGCTGACCTACGATTATGGCCGTTACACCGTGCAGAAGTGCGGGGTCTGGAGCCAGGGTCCGGTGATGCTGCAACAGCTCGCGCTGCTGAAGGGCTTTGAGCTCGACGGCCTCGATCCCACGGGCCCCGACTTCATCCATTTGCAGATCGAAGCCGCCAAGCTGGCTTATGCCGATCGCGAGACGTTCTATGGCGATCCCAAATTCACCGATATCCCGATCGAGACGCTGCTGTCCGATGCCTATAACGACGAGCGGCGCAAGCTGATCTCAAAGGACAAGGCTTCGCTCGACTTCCGTCCCGGCTCGGTCGCAGGCTTCGGCGGTGTCGTGAAGCTGCGCCACGCCGAAGGACATCGCGAAGCGGTCGGCGCGATGGGCGCCGGAGAGCCGACCGTCGGCCGGTTCGGCGAGGTGCGTGGCGACACCGTGCATTTCGACATCATCGACAAGGCCGGCAACATGATCTCGGCGACGCCGTCCGGCGGCTGGCTGCAATCCTCACCGGTGATTCCCGAACTTGGCTTCTGCCTTGGCAGCCGCGCCCAGATGTTCTGGCTGGAGGAGAACCATCCGGCCTCGCTGGCACCGGGCAAGCGGCCGCGCACCACGCTGTCGCCGACCATGGCTTTGCGCGACGGCGAGCCGTATCTGTCATGGGGCTCGCCGGGCGGCGACCAGCAGGACCAGTGGATCACGCAATTCTTCCTCCGGCATGTCCACGCCAAGCTGAACTTGCAGGAGGCGATCGACGCGCCGGCCTGGCACTCCGAGCATTTCCCGATCTCGTTCTGGCCGCGCACCTCGCGGCCGGGCGTGCTGGTGCTGGAAAACCGCGTGCCCAAATCGACCATCGACGAATTGAAACGCCGCGGCCATGTGGTGGAGATTGGTCCCGATTGGTCGGAAGGCCGCCTCACCGCGGCCTCGAAGGTCGGCCCCCGCCGCCGCGCCGCCGCCAATCCGCGCGGCATGCAGGGCTACGCTGCCGGCCGCTAAGACAAGGTGACCGCCACAGCATGATGACATCGCGTCGGACCGCAGAGCGAGCCTCCAACTCCACCTCGCCCCGCTTGCGGGGAGAGGTCGGAATTCAAGCAAAGCTTGAATTCCGGGTGAGGGGGAATCTCCGCGCGTTTCGATTTGCACCGTCTTCGCGGAGCGAGCCCCTCACCCCAACCCTCTCCCCGCGAAGAGCGGGGCGAGGGAGAAGAGATCTGAGATGACCTGGTCGATCATCGCCCGCGACAGCGCCACCGGCCAGCTCGGCATCGCCGTCGCGACGCGGTTCTTCGCGGTCGGCGCCCTGGTGCCCCACATCGCGCCCGGGATCGGCGCCATCGCGACGCAGGCGCTGGTCAATCCCTACTACGGTATCGACGGCCTCGCGCTGCTGCGCGGCGGCAAGAGTCCGCATGATGCGATCGCTGCGCTGATCGCGTCCGACAGCGGCCGCGAGAGCCGGCAGCTGCATGTCATGGACGCCAAGGGCCGCATCGCCGCGCATTCCGGCAAGGACTGCATCGACTGGTTCGGCCATATCGCCGGCGACGGTTTTTCGATCGCCGGCAACATGCTGGCCGGGCCTGCGGTGCTCGACGAGACCGCGCGCGCCTATGTCGCGAACGAGAAGCTGCCGTTCGCGGAGCGGTTGATCAAGGCGATGTTCGCCGGCGAAGCGGCCGGCGGCGACAAGCGCGGCAGGCAATCGGCGGCCCTTGTGATCCATGGCATCGAGCAATGGCCGTTGCTCGACCTGCGGGTCGACGACCACGCCGATCCCCTGCGCGAGTTGGAACGGCTGGAAGCGGTCAGCCGCGAGCACTGGGTGGCGTTCCGGAACTTCATGCCGACCCGGGACAACCCGGCTGGAATCAGCGACCGCGCGACGATCGACGCCGGCATCGCAGCGGCCGCCGCGAGCCGCAAATGACCGCCGGCCCGTTGATCGAGATCGAGGGCCTGCGTGTTTCTTTCCAGGGCGACGATGGCCGCGTGACGCATGCGGTCGACAGCGTCGATCTCTCCGTCGCCAACGGCGCCACGCTCGGCCTGGTCGGCGAGTCCGGTTGCGGCAAGAGCGTGACCTCGCTTGCGATCATGGGCCTGTTGCCAAGGCAATCCGCCGAAGTCTCCGGCGCGATCCGCTTCGACGGCTTCGACCTGCTCGACGTCCCGGATGCGACACTGCGCGACCTGCGCGGCAATCGCCTGGCGATGATCTTCCAGGAGCCGATGACCTCGCTCAACCCGAGCTTCACCATCGGCGACCAGATCACCGAGACGATCCTGCGCCACCGCGGCGGCTCCCGGCGCGCGGCGCGCGAACGCACCATCGAGCTGCTGCGCCGCGTCCACATCCCCTCGCCCGAGAAGCGCATCGACGAGTATCCGCACAAGTTGTCCGGCGGCATGCGCCAGCGCGTGATGATCGCGATGGCGCTGGCCTGCGATCCGCAGCTCCTGATCGCCGACGAGCCGACCACCGCGCTCGACGTTACCTTGCAGGCGCAGATCCTCGATCTGATGCGCGAGCTGAAGGCCGCAAGTGGTGCTGCGATCATCCTGATCACCCACGACCTCGGCGTCGTCGCCGAGGTCTGCGACGAGGTCGCGGTGATGTATGCCGGCGAGATCGTCGAGCGCGCGCCGGTCGACGAGCTGTTTGCCAACCCACAGCATCCCTATACGGTCGGCCTGCTCGGCTCGATCCCGCGGCTCGACCGCCGCACCAGCCATCTCGCAACCATCGAGGGCATGGTGCCGAACATGGCAAACCCGCCTTTGGGCTGCCGCTTCGCCGCGCGCTGCCCGTTCGTGGACGATGCCTGCACGAAGTCCCCTCCGCCGCTCGCGATGTTGAGCGCAACCCACGCCTCGCGTTGCATCCGCGCGCCGCTGGAACGGCTGGTGTCATGACCGCGCTGCTCGAGGTCGACGGGCTGGTGAAGCATTTCGTTGCCGAGCGTTCGGTGTTCGGCCGGCCGACGGCGCATGTGAGGGCGGTCGACGGCGTCAGCTTCACGGTCGAGGCCGGCAAGACGCTGGCGCTGGTCGGCGAATCCGGCTGCGGCAAATCCACCGTCAGCCGGCTGGTGCTGCGGCTGATCGAACCGGACGCCGGTCGCGTCACGTTCGAGGGCCGCGACCTCGGCACGCTCAATGCCGAGCAGTTGCGCGCGTTCCGCCGCGACGCGCAGCTGATCTTCCAGGACCCCTACGCCTCGCTCAACCCGCGCATGACGGTGAGCCAGATCCTGACCGAGCCGCTGGCGCTGCACGATCTGGTGCCGTCGGCCCGCCGCCGCGAGCGGGTCGACGAGCTGCTGCGTCTGGTCGGCCTCGAGCCGCGCTTTGCACGCCGCTACCCGCACGAATTCTCCGGCGGTCAGCGTCAGCGCATCGCGATTGCCCGTGCGCTCGCAGTCGAGCCGAAGCTGATCATTTGCGACGAACCGGTGTCGGCGCTCGACGTCTCGATCCGCTCGCAGATCCTGAACCTGCTGCGCGACCTGCAAGACCGCCTGAAGCTCGCTTACATCTTCGTGTCGCACGACCTTGCCGTCGTGAAGCACATCGCCGACCGCGTCGCGGTGATGAATCTCGGCACCATCGTCGAGACGGCGGATGCGCAGGCGCTGTTCGCCGCGCCGCGGCACCCCTACAGCCGCGCATTGTTGTCGGCGATCCCGGTGCCGCGGCCGCGCGCCAGGCGCAGCCGCATCGTGCTGGAGGGCGAGCTGCCGAGCGCACTCAATCCACCGTCCGGCTGCCGTTTCCATACCCGCTGCCCTTATGCGATCGCGCGCTGCCGCAGCGAGGTTCCGCAATTGCTGGCAGATGTCGCCGGCCACTTCACGGCCTGTCACCGCACAGCAGAGCTACCGCCCGCGGAGAATATCGTTCCCTCCGATGGCGGCTTCTCGCCTGCGCTGGAGAAACTGGTGGCGGCATTCAGCGGAGCGTCGGAAGACGCCCGGCGCGGCGGGGTTGGTAACGGGACGGTGCCGCAGGCATGATCATGGGAGTTGCGCGATGAGGATGTTTCGTTTGGCTGCGACCGCCGCCACCCTGCTGCTGTCGCTGGTGGCAGGCGCCCAGGTCCAGGCCGAAGCCCAGACCACGCTACGGATCGGGCTTGCCGAGGATCCCGACGTGCTCGACCCGACCATGGCGCGCACCTATGTCGGCCGCATCGTATTCGCCGCGCTATGCGACAAGCTGTTCGATATCGACGAGAAGCTCAACATCGTGCCGCAGCTCGCGCTGTCGCACGAGATCTCGGCCGACGGCAAGGAAGTCACGATCAAGCTGAGACCCGGCGTCAAGTTCCAGGACGGCGAGCCGCTCGACGCGGAGGCAGCAAAGTTTTCGCTGGAGCGGCATCTGACCTTCCCCGGCTCGTTCCGCAAGCCGGAGCTCGCCAGCATCGATCACGTCGACGTCGTCGATCCCCTGACCATCAAGCTGGTGCTCAAGGCGCCGTTCTCGCCGCTGATCGCACAGCTCACCGACCGCGCCGGCATGATGGTATCGCCCAAGGCCGCCAAGGCGGCCGGCGACAAGTTCGGCCTGCACCCGGTCTGCGCCGGCCCCTACAAATTCGTCGAGCGGGTGCAGCAGGACCGCATCGTGCTGGAGAAATTCGCCGACTACTGGAACAAGGACAACGTCTTCATCGACCGCATCGTCTATCTGCCGATAGTGGACGCCACGGTGCGGCTCGCCAATCTGAAATCCGGCGGGCTCGACCTGATCGAGCGCGTGCTCGCGACCGACCTGAAGGACGTACGCGCCGATTCGCGCCTGAAGGTCTCGACCGCGATCGAGCTCGGCTATCAGGGCATCACGCTCAACATCGGCAAGGACAAGGCCAAGGGTCCCCTGAGCCAATCCGCCAAGGTCCGGCAGGCGCTCGACCTCTCGATCGACCGCGATGCGATCAACCAGGTCGTGTTCAACGGCGAGTTCAAGCCTGGAAACCAGTGGATCAGCCCGGACCATCCCTACTACCAGAAGGAATTTCCGGTCCGCCCGCGCGACGTCGCGAAGGCCAAGGCGCTGCTGAAGGAGGCCGGCGTCACGCCGCCCGTCAGTGTCGACTTCATGGTGCCGAAGGGACCGGAGGCCGAGGGCACCGCGCAAGTCGTGCAATCGATGGCCGCTGAAGCCGGCTTCGACATGAAGATCCGGGTCACCGAATTCGCGACCTCGCTGAAGCAGGCCGAGGCCGGCGAGTATCAGGCCTATTTGCTGGCCTGGAGCGGCCGCATCGATCCGGACGGCAACTCCTATGTCTTCCTGCACAAGGATGCGCCGCAAAACTACAGCGCCTGGGCCAATCCCGATGCCGACAAGGCGCTCGACGACGCCCGCCTCACCACCGACATGGCGCAGCGCAAGGCGATCTACGCCAAATTGACGAAGCTGGAACAGGAGGACGAGCCCCTGCTCTATATCTATCACCGCCGCATCATCATCGCGCACGCCACCAGGCTCGACGGCTACAAGCAGATGCCCGACGGGCTGGTGCGCGTGATCGGGCTGAAGCTGAAGTGATGATCGGCCGCGGACCTATCGCGGGACCGATACGGTCCCGGTTCAGCAGCGCAACATTGCGTGCTGCGCCGCGCCCGGGACACGAGGCTGAGACATGCTGAACTTCCTCGCCAAGCGGCTGGTTCAGATCGTCCCGACGCTGTTCTTCGTCTCGGTGCTGATCTTCTCGCTGCAACATCTGCTGCCAGGCGATCCGGCGCTGGTGATGGCCGGCGAGGAGCGCGACCCGGCCGTCATCGCGCAGATCCGCGCGCAGTACCATCTCGATCAGCCGATCCCGGTGCAGTATGTCTACTGGATCAAGGGCGTGCTGTCGGGCGATTTCGGCGAATCGCTGCGCAACAAGATGCCGGTGCTGGAGCTGATCGCGCAGAAGCTTCCGGTGACGTTGCAGCTCGCCGCGATGGCGATCGTGATCGCCTTCCTGATCGGCATTCCCGCCGGCATCGTCTCGGCGGTCAAGAAAGGCACCGCCTGGGATTACGGCGCCAATCTGTTCGCGCTGTGGGGCATCTCGACGCCGAACTTCTGGCTCGGCATCATGCTGATCTTCCTGTTCTCGATCGAACTGGGCTGGCTGCCCGCCTCCGGCTATGTCCCGCTGACCGAGAACTGGCGCGCCAGCCTTGCCGCCACCATCATGCCGGCCTTCGTGCTCGGCAATGCGATCGCGGCGGTCCTGATGCGGCATACCCGCAGCGCCATGCTCCAGGTGCTGGAGAGCGACTATGTCCGCACCGCGCGCGCCAAGGGCCTATCCGAGCGCACGGTCATCCTCAAGCATGCGATGCGTAACGCGCTGACGCCGATCATCACGCTCGGCGCGCTCGAGCTCGGCACCCTGCTGTCGGGCGCTGTTCTCACCGAGCAGATCTTCTCGATCCCGGGCTTCGGCAAGCTGATCGTGGATGCCGTCTTCAATCGCGACTATGCCGTGGTCCAGGGCGTGGTGCTCACGACCGCGACGATCTACATCACGCTCAACCTGATTGCCGACATCGCCTATATCCTCGTCAATCCGCGACTGAGGGGCTGACCGGGATGACGGACGCAGCAATCGCGACATCGGCTTCACTTGCCGCCGCCGAGACGCTGGAGAGCCCGGCGCGGCGCGCCTGGCGGCGGCTGATGCGGCGCAAGGGCGCCGTGCTCGGCCTCGCCGTGATCGTGCTCTTCATCGTGCTCGCGGTGTTCGCGCCGCTGCTCGTCCCCTATGATCCGATTGCAACGAGCTGGTCGCTGGTGCGCAAGCCGCCGTCGCTGCAACACTGGTTCGGCACCGACGAGCTCGGCCGCGACGTGCTCGCCCGCGTCGTGTTCGGCGCCCGCGCCTCGCTGCTCGCCGGTGTCATCTCGGTCGGCATCGCGCTGGCGATCGGCGTGCCGCTCGGGCTCGTCGCCGGCTACCGCGGCGGCTTCATCGACGGACTGATCAGCCGCATCACCGATGCGATGCTGGCCTGCCCGTTCCTGATCCTGGCGATCGCACTCGCGGCCTTCCTCGGCCCGAGCCTCGGCAATGCGATGATCGCGATCGGCGTCTCGGCGACCCCGATCTTCATCCGCCTGACCCGCGGCCAGGTGATGAGCGTCAAGGTCGAGGACTATGTCGAGGCGGCGCGCGCCATGGGCAATCCACGCTGGCGGATCGCGCTGGTCCATATCCTGCCCAACATCTTGCCGGCGCTGCTGGTGCAGGCGACGCTGTCGATCGCGGCCGCGATCATCGCCGAGGCCGCGCTCTCGTTCCTCGGCCTCGGCCAGCAGCCGCCCGCACCATCCTGGGGCAGCATGCTCAACGCTGCGCAACGCTTCCTGACCAGCGCGCCGTGGATGGCGATCTGGCCGGGCCTTGCGATCTTCATGGTCGTGCTGTCGTTCAACCTGGTCGGCGACGGCCTGCGCGACGCGCTGGACCCGAAGGCGCGGTGACACGCCACAGCGGCCACGAATTCCTCACCGTCATGCTGAGGAGGCCGCGAAGCGGCCGTCTCGAAGCACGACGGCCCGACTGTGGCCGTGCATCCTTCGAGACGCGCTACGCGCTCCTCAGGATGACGGGGTTAGCAATGCCCGCCCCAAACCACACCCGTCTAAATCACCACTTCCCTTAACACCCTGCGGCAGTCCATCTCGTATTCGAGATCGACCACCGGCGGGCGGCAGAAGTGCCAGGTCAGCCCCGAGCGCGTGGCGCCGCGGCGGACCAGTTCGTCGACGACCACGGGATGGATGTCGTGCACGGTGTAGGCCTGCACCGCCGTCGTCGCTTCCCAGCCGAAGCTGAACTCGGCGAGGCGACGCTCCATCTCGCCGGCGGTGAAGCGCACCTTCTCCCCCCACGCGCCGGGACTGAGATCGCGATAGCAGACGATGCGATCGGGATAGCTGGCGGTGCCGCTGCGTGCCTCGGCGCCACCCGCGATCACGAAGGACGGCGATGCGTTCGTGCTCGGACGCGTGAACGAGAACGCATAAAACGACGGCTCGGCCGGCGGATCGATCTCGGGACAGACATTGCTGCGGGCCACCGGATTGATGGTGCCGTCGAACAAGCCCCATTCGGCGAGCGTCTTGACATAGTGCTGGTTGAAGGCGCGGAAACCCTCCTCGGTGAAGGCCGCCGGCGAGCGCAATTCGCAGGCGCAGAACGAGGTCAGCGGCCGGCCGGCGTCCTTGATGTAGGCTGCGATCCGCGCAAAGCCTTCGGCAAGCGGCAGCAGACGATCGAAGCGCACCCGCTCGATCTCGTAGCCGGCGTTCGCTTGCGCGCCGCTAGAATATTGGAACACAGCCGGAATGAACCGGTAATTGCCCGCCGCAAATTCGCTCGCCATGACAGTTTCCTCCAGAACCTCTGCCTGCCCAAAGGCTATCACGAGACAAAGAAAAGGCGGCAGTGGCTTTCGCCAGTGCCGCCTTCTCCGCGAGCATGAGCTTGGAGGGCTCAGGTCGGTTTCAATGCGCCGCCACGGCCTTCAAGCTCGTAATCGGCGATCTGCTTGGCGCGGTCGGAACGGGCCGCGGCCTGGTGGTCGGTCGCGATCACCGTGTAGACCATCGGCAGCACGAACAGCGTGAACAGCGTGCCAATCGTCATGCCGGTGACGACCACGAGGCCGATCGAGAAGCGGCTGGCGGCGCCGGCGCCCGAGGCTGTGAGCAGCGGCAGCAGGCCGGTGACCATGGCCGCCGTCGTCATCAAGATCGGGCGCAGCCGGATCCGGGCCGACATCTCGATCGCCGACCGACGGTCCAGTCCCTCGTTGAGCTGCAACTCGTTGGCGAACTCCACCATCAGGATGCCGTGCTTGGTGATCAGCCCGACCAGCGTCAACAGGCCCACCTGGGTGTAGATGTTCATGGTGGCGGCACCGAAGAACAGCGGGATCAAGGCGCCGACGATCGCCATCGGCACCGAGATCATGATCACGAACGGGTCGCGCAGGCTCTCGAACTGCGCCGCCAGCACCAGGAAGATGATAATGATGGCGAACGCGAAGGTGACCAGCAGCTGATTGCCTTCGTTGACGTACTGCCGGGAGTCGGCGAGGAAGTCGAAGCTGAAGCCGGACGGCAGCTTCTTGGCTTCACCTTGCAGGAACTCGACCGCCTGCCCCATCGAGACGCCAGGCATCGGCACGGCCTGGAAGGTCGCCGAGTTGAGCTGGTTGTAGTGGGTCAACGCGTTCGGATCGACGCCGGTCTCGACCGAAACCACCGTCGACAGCCGCACTAGCTGACCGGTCGCGGTCGGGACGTAGTAGTTGTCGAACGACTCGGGCGCGAGCCGGTTGGCGCGCGGCACCTGCGGGATCACCTGGTAGGAACGCCCTTCGAGATTGAAGCGGTTGACGTAGTTGCCGCCGAGCAGCGTCGCCAAAGCACCACCGATCGACTGCATGGTGATGCCGAGGTCGCTCGCCTTGGAGCGATCGACCTTCACCCGGACCACCGGCTGGTTGAAGTCGAGGTCGCTGTCGGTGACGATGAACAGGCCGCTCTTGCGCGCGGCGTCCTTCAGCTTGTTCATCTGGTCGAACACCTGCTGGAATCCGGCCGTCGAAGAGATCACCATCTGCACCGGCAGGCCGCCGGGGCCGCCGGGCAGCGGCGGCAGGCTGAACGCGAACGCGCTGACGCCTTCGATCTTCGACAGCTCGTTCTGCACCAGCGGCTGCAGCGTCTGGGCCGAACGCTTGCGCTCATCCCACGGCTTCAGCAGCATGCCGGCGAAGCCGCCCTGCGGACCGGTGATGCCGTTCAGGATGAACCGCAGATCGGTCTCGGGAAACTTCTGGAACTCCTTGTCCATCTTGTCGCCGTAGAAATCGATGTAGTCGATGTTGGCGTATTTGGGCGCCTTGGTCACCGCGAACACGATGCCCTGGTCTTCCTGCGGCGCCAGCTCCTTCTGGATGTGCATGTAGAGGAAGCCGACCAGGCCGAGGATGGTCACGGCGAACAACGCCGTGATCGGACGGTAGTCGAGCGAACGGTCGAGCTGGCGGCCATAGGCGCGCGTCACCGCGCCGAACACGCGATTGACGAGCTTGGCGAAACGCCCCTCCTCCGTGTTCTTGAGGAACACCGAGCACATCATCGGCGACAGCGTCAACGCGATCACGCCGGACACGATCACCGAGCCGGCCAGCGTGAAGGCGAATTCGCGGAACAGCGTGCCGGTCACGCCGCCGAGGAAGCCGATCGGCGCGTACACCGCCGCCAGCGTGATCGTCATCGAGACGACCGGGCCGACGATCTCGCGCGCGCCCTTCAGCGATGCCTGCACCGGTGGCAGGCCCTCCTCGAGATGTCGATGGATGTTCTCCACCACCACGATGGCGTCGTCGACCACGAGGCCGATCGCCAGCACCATCGCCAGCAACGTCAGCAGGTTGAAGCTGAAGCCGGCCGCCAGCATCAGGATGCAGACGCCGATCAGCGACAACGGAATGGTGACGACGGGGATGATCACCGAGCGGATCGAGGCCAGGAACAGGAAGATGACGACGACGACGATCAGCACCGCTTCGGTCAGCGTCTTCTCGACCTCGTCGATCGACGATTGGATGAACTTGGTGGAGTCGTAGGCCACCTTCATCTTCATCGACGGCGGCAGGTTGCGCTCGAGGTCGGGGAACAGCGCGCGCACGCCCTTCACCAGGGTCAGCGGGTTGCCTTGCGGGGTCGCCTTGATGCCGATGAAGATCGCATGCTCGCCGTTGAAGGCGACGCTGGCGTCGGTCGACTGCGCCGCGAGCTCCACCGTCGCGATGTCCTCGATGCGGACAAAGCCGCCGTCCTTCGACTTCACGATCATGCGCTTGAACTGATCGATGTTCTGAAGGTCGGTGTTGGCCGAGACGTTGGAGACGATGAAATAGCCCTTGGTCTGGCCGGCCGCCGCCTGGAAGTTGTTGGCGGCGATCGCGGCCGCGACGTCGTTGGGCGAGACGCCGCGCCCGGCCATCCGGGTCGGATCGAGCCAGACGCGCATCGCGAAGGTCTGGCCGCCGAGGATGTCGGCCGATGCGACGCCGTCAACCGTCGAGAGCACCGGCTGCACGACGCGGGTCAGATAGTCGGAGATCGCCGATCCGTTCAGCTCTTCGCTGGAGAAGCCGAGATACATCACGGCGATGGTGTCGCCGGTCGCCTTGGTCACGACCGGATCGAAGGCTTCCTTCGGGATCAGGTATTTCACCGAGTTGACCTTGGCGAGCACCTCGGTGAGCGCCTGGTTCGGATCATGATTGAGCTTGACGTAGACCTGGATCGTCGAGGTGCCGAGCACCGAGTTCGAGGTCATGTAGTCGACGCCTTCGGCCGAGGCGACGGCCTGCTCGATCGGCGTGGTGATGAAGCCGTTGATCAGCTCCGGCGCCGCGCCAGGATACACCGTGGTGATCGTCACCACGGTGTTCGAGAGGTTCGGATATTGCCGGATCGGCAGCACCATGGCCGCGCGCAAGCCGATCAGCAGGATCAGCAGGCTGACGACGACCGACAGCACCGGGCGCTTGATGAAAATATCAGTAAAGGCCATCGCCAACTCGATTCGTGTTGTCTGCCGGTTCGCGGCAACATTGGGCGGAGGGCCAATCGGGCCTCCGAGTTCAAGTGATCGGGCTAACGCGCAACGAGATCGGGTGAGATCATCATCGCGCGTCAGCTTCTTCCTTGGGCACAATCAATAGGGAAGAATGCTTCGCACGCTTCCGGATCATGCCTTAGTAGCGCGGCGGCTCGGCCGGCACCGGCGGCGCCGGATCGGCCGAGATCGCGACTGCCATGCCCGACTGCAGCTTGATCTGGCCGACGGCGACGACCCGGTCCCCGGGCTTCAGGCCCTTGAGGATCTCGACACGCCCCTCGATGCGGTTGCCGGTCTTCACGAAGGTGCGCTCCGCGGTCAGCGTCGACTTGCCGTCGTCACCCTTCTTCTCGGTAATCAGGAACACGGAGTCGCCATACAGCGTGTAGTCGACCGCGGTCTCGGGAATGGTCACGACCGGCGGCTTCTCGGGCAGCACGATCGTGGCGGTCGCGAACATGCCGGGCTTGAGGATGCTGTCCGGATTCTGGATCGTGGCCTGGACCCGGATGTTGCGGGTGTCGGTCGCGATCTGCGGCTCGATGGTCGTGATCTTGCCATCGAAGGTGCGGCCCGGATAGGCATCCACCATGATCCGCACGGCCTGGCCGACCTTGATCTGCGAGCTCTGCTTTTCCGTCACGGTCATGTTGGCGTACAGCACCGACAGATCGGTCAGCGACACGATCTGGGTGCCGGCCGTCAGATACTGGCCGACTTCGACCTGACGAACGCCGAGATCGCCTTCGAACGGTGCGCGCACCAGCTTCTGGGAGATCAGCGCCTCGGTCTTGGCAATGCCCGCCTTGGCCTGGTCGTAGGTCGCCTGCGCCGTGTCGACGGTCGACTGCGGCCCGAACTGGCGCGACGCCAGCTGCTTGGCGCGGTCGAGCTGCTGCTCACCCACGATGGCCTGCGCCTTGAAGCTCGCGAGGTCGCCCTGCTCCGGCGCGTCGAACAACTGCACCAGCGGTGTGCCCGCCTTCACATGGCTGCCGGCGGTGAACATGATCTGGGTGATGCGGCCCGGCACGTCGGTCGTGACATTGACCTGGTGCACCGCGACGAGATCGCCGACCGCGGTCAGCAGGTTCGGAATCACCTCGGACTTCGCCTCCGCGGCCGTGACGTTCGACGGCGGCGGCTTGTTGTTGGCGAAGAACTGCGCGATCATGTGGCTGCGGAAGGCGTTGAAGCCAACCAGCGCGCCGACCAGCAGGGCCAGCAAGAGGCCGACGATGATGAACCAGCGCACCAGGCGAACCGGGCGCTTGGCCTGCTTGTCCTTGATCGGTTGCCCCGAGATGTGGCTTTCGGTCTGAATATTCATGTCATGCACTTTCTGCAGTTACCGACGGTCCTGCGCTCGGCGACGGCTCGCGGCCCAAATGAGTTGAGATTGCGGCTTCGGTAAGTCCGATGCCGCGAAGGATGAATTGGCAAAGCTGCCGCTCGGCCGCGGCGGCATCGCCGTAGGGGAGACATGGTGTCGCAGGCAGCTGCGTCAGCGCGCCCATAAGCACGGTATGGTGCGCAAACCAGAACAGGTTGATCGGCTCGTCGCCGATCCGCGTCGCCTCGCCGGCCGCGATCGCCCGTTCGAGCGATGCGGAGAAGGTCGGGCCGATCAACTTGCCGATCTTGTCGTAGAGCAGGCGCGCAAATTCGCCGTCGTCGAGATGGCTCGTCACCATCAGTCGCATCCGTTGCGCCTCTTCCTGGTCCGGCGCGTCCCGCAGCTGCATGAAGTGGCCGACCATGCCCTGCACCAGCTCGATCAGCGTCGCGGTCGAGGGCTCCTGGCCGAGCAGATGCGCGAAATCGGGATCCGCTTCGCACTCCTCGGCAAGGATTTCAGCGTACAGCGCAGCTTTCGACGGGAAATGCTTGAACAGCAACCCTTCCGAAATGGCAGCCGCGGCCGCCACGCTCTTGGTCGTGGTGCCAGCGAAGCCGCTGCGGGCGAAGCATCGCTTTGCAGCGCTCAGGATCAGCTGACGCCGCAAGTCACTTGTCATGCGTAAGGTAGACATTTGGGGTCGTGAGTAATCACTCACTTTACCAAAAGTCAAGGTTCTATTGCACCGCAGAAGTCGTTTTATATCGGAGTGTGTCCGATCGACCCTCTGATGCGGTTGACGATGTAGGTGCCGTCGCGGCTCGACAGCACCCGCTCCAGATTGGCCCCGTCAATCTTCACGCTAGCAAACCGAGGTCCCGCCGTAACGTCCTGTAAAGACGAGGCAAAAGTCTCGACCTCGGTCATCGTGCTGATTGCCCGGCTATCTCCGATTCCGCACGCTTTGGCAACAGCCACGAGATCGGTGGTGCCACCGGTATGGCTGGCCTGGCCGCCGGTCTCGCCATAGGCCTCATTGTCCAGCACGATGATCGAGAGGTTTTTGGGCTGCTGCAGCGCGACGGTCGCAAGGCTCCCCATCCCCATCAGCATCTCGCCGTCGCCGGTGATCACGACGACCGGCAGCGTCGGCTGCGCCAACGCGAGGCCAAGCCCGATCATCACGGCGCCGCCCATGCCGCCCCAGAGGTAGAAATTGCGGTCGTGGTCGCCGACGGCGGCGATGTCATAGGTCGAGGCGCCGAGGCCGCCGACGGCGAAGGCGCCCTTGCGATCCCTCAGCAGTTCGGAAACCACGGCGCGGCGGTCGAGGAGATTGGCTTTGCTCATTTGGTGAAGACCTTGGCCCCGATCAGACGCTGCGACAGCAGGACGGCGGTCGGCGTGCAGGCGTTGTAGGCCTGCGCCGCACCGGCTTCGACGACTTCGCGCACTTCATCAGGACGCGAAGCGCGCAGCACCTTGATCCCCGCCAGTTCGAGGATGCCTTGCGTGTTCGATCCCATCGGCACCTGCCAGGGATTGAACTCGCCCCACTCGCCGCGCATCGTCACCAAAGTGAGAAACGGCAGACGGAAGATCTGCACCAGCGAGAGCATGTTGATGCAATTTCCGACCCCGCTCGATTGCATCAGCAGCACGCCGCGCTGGCCGCCCGCCCAGGCACCTGCGAGCAGCGCCACGCCTTCCTCCTCGGTGGTCAGCGCAATGCCGCGCATCGAGGATGAACCCAGCACCCGCTCGATCAGCTCCGAATGCCCGGCATCCGGCACGTAAGGCACCTGACGCACCTCGAAGCGCTGCAATATCGAGAAGATCTCCTCGGGCCAGGAGGCCGCGGTCTCGGCACGGGCATGCATTGGCGTTTCCGGCTCTCTGTTGATTGGCCGCGACTGTAGTGGGACGCACGCGCTTCATCAAAGCGCAAAACCGCATATGGCTCTGCGATATATTCGCACCACGCGGAGGGCGTCGCGCCGCTCCCGATACTTCCATATTGTGTTGCGCGGCGGCCGCCCGCCGCTTACGATAGTTGCAAATGAAACTAATTGGGTTGGAGTCGTCATGGATGGGCACGCGCGCGAGCTGGCTGATGGTTTCGACCTGGAGAAGCTGACGCCGGACTTCTACGCCGACCCCTACCCGACCTATCGCGCGCTGCGCGAACACGCGCCGGTCAAGCGGTTGCCGAACGGCTGCTATTTTCTCACCCGCTACGACGATCTCATCGCCGCCTACAAGAACACCAAGACGTTCTCCTCCGACAAGAAGAAGGAGTTCTTGCCGAAATACGGCGCCTCGCTGCTTTACGAGCACCACACCACGAGCCTCGTCTTCAACGACCCGCCGGCGCATACCCGCGTGCGTCGATTGATCATGGGCGCCTTGTCGCCGCGCGCGATCGCCGGCATGGAGCCGGACCTGATCGCGCTGGTCGACAGCCTGCTCGACCGGATCGAGACCCGAGACCGCTTCGAGCTGATCGGCGACTTCGCCTCGGCCATTCCGGTCGAGGTGATCGGCAATCTGCTCGACGTGCCGCACGACGAGCGCGAGCCGCTGCGCGACTGGTCGCTGGCGATCCTGGGCGCGCTGGAGCCCGTCATCAGCGAGGAGGCGTTCGATCGCGGCAACGCCGCAGTGAAGGATTTCCTTGCTTATCTCGAAACCCTGGTGGAACGCCGCCGCGCCAGGCCGGGCAATCCCGAGCGCGACGTGCTGACCCGATTGATCCGAGGAGAAGGTAATGGCGAGGACAATGGCGAGCGGCTGACCGCGAAGGAACTGCTGCACAACTGCATCTTCCTGCTCAATGCCGGCCATGAGACCACGACCAACCTGATCGGCAACGGGCTCGTGACGCTGACCCAATACCCTGAGGAGAAGCAGCGGCTGATCGCGCAGCCCGATCTGATCAAGACCGCGGTCGAGGAGATGCTGCGCTACGAAAGCTCGAACCAGCTCGGCAACCGGATGATCGTGGAAGAGACCGAGCTCGGCGGCATCAAGATGCCGGCTGGCACGCTGGTCACGCTGTGCATCGGCGCCGCCAACCGCGATCCCGCGCAATTCTCCGATCCCGAAGGCTTCGACGTCGCACGCACGCCGAACCGCCACCTCGCCTTCGGCACCGGCGCGCATCAATGCGCCGGCATGGCGCTGGCGCGTCTCGAAGGCGCCATCGCGATCTCCCGCTTCCTGAAGCGCCTCCCGAACTATGTGCTCGACGGCGAACCCGTGCGCGGCGGCCGGGTTCGCTTCCGCGGCTTCCTCAGCGTGCCATGCCGGCGCGACGCGTGATCCGATGACGACAGAGCAATTGCGCGAGCGCTGGGGCGATTCGCTGCTGACGGTGCTGACCGTGCTGCTGCTCGTCATGATGTTCGTGGTGGCGCCGCTACAGGCGTTGGGGCTGTTCGAATTCCAGGTGTTTGAGCTGCTGCTCGCGATCTTCCTGGTCGGCGGCGTGTTCGTGATGTCGGGCAGCGCGATCGCCGTCGTCACCATGCTGGTTGCGCTGTCGATGATCGTGACCGGCGCGATCCTCCGGCTGCGCTCGCCGTCGATCCTCGACCTCAACCTGTTCGCCGGTTCCTGGTTGCTGGTCGGCATCACGATGGCGGTGACGGTCGCGCGCGCGATCTTCGCGCCGGGACGTGTCACCTACCACCGGGTGATCGGCGCAGTCCTGCTCTATCTCACGGTCGCGGTGATCTTCTCCGCCCTCTACACCTTCATCGGCACGCTGGTTCCGACCGCATTTTCCGGCATGAAGGTCGAAGACAGCCCGACGCTGGCAAGCCAGTTGATCTATTTCTCCTTCGCGACGATGACCACCACGGGCTATGGCGATGTCGCGCCACTGCATCCGATCGCGCGCAGCCTGTGCAATGTCGAAGCGATCTTCGGCCAGCTCTATCCCGCGACGCTGCTGGCGCGGCTCGTCACGCTCGAGATCGCGCACCGCAATCAGGATTGACCTACGCCGGCACCGGTAGGCCCAACCGAATTTGGTGCCCAGCCGATCTTTAAGCCGCGTCGCGCGATCCCCAAATCAGCTATGATGCAGACTGGGCGATGCCTCCTTGGCGCCGCGCTGCTGGAGTAGCGAAACATGCCTCCGCCAGTCACCGACTTCATCGCAAGGGAAGCGCGGTTTGGCGCCCAGAACTACGCGCCGCTCGGCGTCGTGCTGACGCGCGGCGAAGGCGTCTGGGTTTGGGATACCGACGGCAGGCGTTACCTCGATTGCCTGTCGGCTTATTCGGCCGTCAATCAGGGCCACTGCCATCCAAAGATCCTCGCCGCCATGATGGAACAGGCGGGCCGGCTGACGCTGACCTCGCGGGCCTTCCACAACGACCAGCTCGCCTTGTTCTACGAGGAACTCGCCGATCTGACCGGCTCCCACAAGGTGCTGCCGATGAACAGCGGCGCGGAGGCAGTGGAGAGCGCGATCAAGGCGGTGCGCAAATGGGGCTACGAGGTCAAGGGCGTGCCCGATGGCCAGGCCGAGATCATCGTCTGCGCCGACAATTTCCATGGACGCACGCTAGCGATCGTCGGCTTCAGCACTGATCCGGCGAGCCGCGCGAATTTCGGGCCGTTCGCGCCGGGCTTCAGGATCATCCCGTTCGGCGACGCCAGGGCACTGGAGGCAGCGATCACGCCGAACACGGTTGCCTTCCTGGTCGAGCCGATCCAGGGCGAGGCCGGCGTCATCATTCCGCCCGCGGGCTATTTCGCCGAGGTCCGCGCGCTCTGCACGCGTAACAACATCATGCTGGTGCTCGACGAGATCCAGACCGGGCTCGGCCGCACCGGCAAGTTGCTGGCGGAGCAGCACGAGGGCATCGAGGCCGACGTCACGCTGCTCGGCAAGGCGCTGTCCGGCGGCTTCTATCCGGTCTCGGCGGTGCTCTCCAACACCGAGGTGCTGGGCACGCTGAAGCCCGGCCAGCACGGCTCGACCTTCGGCGGCAATCCGCTGGCCTGCGCGGTCGCGCGCGCGGCGCTGCGCGTGCTGGTCGACGAAGGCATGATCGAGAACGCGGCCGTGCAAGGCGCCCGCTTCCTCGACGGCTTGCGCAGCATCCGTGCCAACATCGTTCGCGAGGTGCGTGGCCGCGGGCTGATGCTCGCAGTCGAGCTTCGCCCCGAGGCTGGCCCCACGCGCCGCCATTGCGAGGTGCTGCGGGAGCACGGCATTCTCGCCAAGGACACCCACGACCACACCATCCGGATCGCCCCGCCGCTGGTGATCACGCAGGATCAGGTCGATTGGGCACTGGAGCAGATCGCCGCGGCGCTGACGCAGGATCTGTCGTGACGCGAGGCGGCTATCTGAACCGCAAGTTCGCGCGGGAGAGCTGGCTGATCGATGAACACCCCATCAGCCGCATATCGCGCACCAGCTCCGTCTGCAACAGACCAAGCGCCCGCTCGACCCCGGCCTGGCCGGCCGACGCCAGCGGGTAGAGATAAAAGCGTCCGAGGCCGACGGCCTTGGCGCCGAGCGACAGTGCTTTCAGCACGTGGCTGCCGCGCTTGATGCCGCCGTCCATCATCACGTCGATCCGGTCGCCCACGGCATCGACGATCTCGGCGAGCTGATCGAATGCGGCCCGCGAGCCATCGAGCTGCCGGCCGCCATGGTTGGACAGGATGATGCCGGTGCAGCCGATCTCGACGGCGCGCTTGGCATCATCGACCGACATGACGCCCTTCAGGCAGAACTGGCCGTTCCACTCCCGGACCATTTTGGCGACGTCGTCCCATGTCATGGCGGGGTCGAGCATCTCCGTGAAATAGCGCCCGATCGACATGGCGCCGCCGCTCATATCGACATGCTCGTCGAGCTGCGGCAGCTTGAAGCTCTCATGGGTGACATAGTTGACGGCCCAAGCCGGCTTGATCGCGAATTGCAGCATGCCGCCGAGCGTGAGCCGGAACGGAATCGAAAACCCGGTGCGCAGGTCGCGCTCGCGGTTACCGCCGGTGATGCTATCGACCGTCAACATCATCACATTGACGCCAGCTTGCTTGGCGCGCTGCATCATCGCCGTATTCAGGCCGCGGTCGCGGTGAAAATAGAACTGATAGACCTGCGGCGTATCATACGCCTTGCGCAATTCCTCCAGGCTCACGGTACCGAGCGAGGACACGCCAAACATCGTGCCATACTTCGCCGCGGCCGCAGCAACCGCCCGTTCGCCATCATGGTGAAACAGGCGCTGCAACGCGGTCGGCGAACAATAGAACGGCGTCGCCAGCTTCTGGCCCATCACGGTGACCGAGAGATCGACGTTTGCGACGCCGCGCAGGACGTTCGGCACCAGATCGCAGCGCTCGAAGCTCGCGGTGTTCTGGCGCAACGTCGCCTCGTCGTCCGCCCCGCCGTCAATATAGTCGAAGATCGGCCCCGGAAGCCGCCGCCTTGCCAGTTCGCGGAAGTCATGGAAATTATGGCAATGGCTCAAGCGCATGTCGTGCTCCGAAGGTCCGGACCGCGGATTTCAACGGCCCGAGCGCCGTTCACACCCACAACATCCCGAATAGCGGGCAGACTTCGCCTTGTCCACCGAACTGGCCATCCGGTCAGACCACCGTCCGATGCCGCGCGATGCAGATCCCGAGCACCTCATCCAGCGGCCTGCTCCACCAGTCATTCGAGAAGATCTCGATCTCCGAATAGCCGGCGAAGCCCTGTGCCTCGACCATCGCACGCACCGATCTGATATCGATGACGCCGTCACCCATCATGCCGCGGTCGTTGAGGATGTCCTTGGTCGGCACCAGCCAGTCGCAGACATGGAACGCGAGCAGGCGATCCTTGCCGGCGCGCGCGATCTGGCCCATCAGCTCCGGGTCCCACCAGATGTGATAGACGTCGAGCGCAACGCCGATCGCGCCGGTGCGGCCGGGATCGAGCGCGTCGCAGATGTCGAGCGCGTGCTTCGTGGTGTTCACGCAGGCGCGGTCGGCGGCGTAGGCCGGATGCAGCGGCTCGATCGCGAGCGGCAATTTTGCCTGCTTCGCGTAGTCGAGCAGCTCGGCGATGCCGTCATGCACCTGATTGCGGGCTGCGGCGATGTCCTTCGAGGGGGTGCTGCCCGGCCGGGAATAGTGCGGCAGGCCGCCGACCACAAGCACGATGCAGGAGGCACCGAGCGCAACGGCCTCGTCGACGGCGCGGCGGTTGTCGTCGCGCGCCTCGCCACGATGTGCGTCGTCGGCCGTGAACATGCCGCCGCGGCAATAGCCGGAGAGATCGAGCCCGGCGTCCTTGACCGCGCGCACGGCACGGTCGAGGCCGACGGCCGCGACCTGGTCGCGCCAGGGATCGATGGCGCGGATGCCGTGACGGGCGCAGGCCTCGATGATGGCTGTGAGATCACCCTGCTTGCGGACGGTCGCCGTATTCAGCGACAGCCAACGGTGATCATTGGAGAAGTCGCGCATCAGGCTTCGATGCCACGCGTGGCCAGGATCGTCGTCATCCGGCGCGTCGCGGCTTCCGGATTGGCGAGCAGTCCCGCCTGGTCGGCGAGCCGGAACAGTTCGGCGAGATGCAGGGTCGAGCGCGTGCTCTCCTGTCCGCCGACCATCGTGAAATGATCCTGGTGGCCGTTGAGATAGGCCATGAGCACGATGCCGGTCTTGTAGAACCTGGTCGGTGCCTTGAAGATGTGGCGCGACAGCGGCACCGTCGGGCCGAGCACATCATGGAATCCGGCCTCGTCGCCCGCCGCCAGCCGCGACAGCGCATAGGAGGCCGCGGGCGCGATCGCATCGAATATGCCGAGCAGCGCGTGCGAAAATCCCTGGTCGTCGCCGGCGATCAGTTCGGCGTAGTTGAAGTCGTCGCCGGTATACATCTTGACCCGCGGGTCGAGCCGCCGCCGCATATCGATCTCGCGCTGCTTGTCGAGCAGCGAGACCTTGACGCCGTCGACCTTGGCGGCGTTGGCGTTGATGATCGCAACCGCCGTATCCATCGCCTTGTCGAGATCGGCGGTGCCCCAATAGCCCGACAGCGCCGGATCAAACATGTCGCCGAGCCAGTGGATGATCACGGGCTCGCGGACCTGCGACAGCACCCGGTCATAGACCTTGGCATAATCGTCCGCGGTCTTGCCGAGCTTGGCCAGCGCGCGCGAGGCCATCAGGATGATGCGGCCGCCGGCCTTCTCCACGGCCGCGACCTGCTGCTCATAGGCACGAATGACGCCGTCGATCGACCTTGCGTCTTCCACCGCCAGATGATCGGTGCCGGCACCGGAGAACACCAACGCATTGTCCCTGGCTTTCGCCGCCTTCACCGAGCGTTGGATCAGTTCCAACGACGTCGCCCAGTCCAGCCCCATGCCGCGCTGCGCGGTGTCCATCGCCTCGGCGACGCCGAGGCCGAGGTCCCAGATGTGCTCGCGGAACGCGATCGTCCTGTCCCAGTCGATCGCGGCCGTCAGCCAGGGATCGACGTCGGCGCGGGGATCGGCGACCACGTGGGCAGCCGAGAACGCGACACGGTTCAGCGAGCCGTCGAGCTTCGCCGGAAAGGTCCGCGACGCCGCCAGGCGATAAGTCTCGAGAGCGCCATCGGCGGTCGGCAGCTTCAAGGACAGGGACGACATCGGGAGGACTGGCTTGTTCATGACATCGGTCCTTCTCAGACGACGATCGGGGCGACGTCGATCCAGCGCCGCTCCTTCCAGCTCTTCAGCGCGCATTCGGCAAGCTGCACGCCCTTGGCGCCTTCGAGCAGGGTGTATTTATACGGCGCATCCTCGCAGACATGGCGGATGAACATCTCCCACTGCTTCTTGAAGCCGTTGTCGTAGACGACGTTCTCCGGGAGCTTCTGCCAGTCGGCATAGAAATCGTGCATGCGCTTCTCGTCGGGATTCCACACCGGCCGCGGCGTCGCCTGGCGCGCCTGGATCATGCAGTCGGTCAGGCCCGCAACGGCCGAGCCATGGGTGCCATCGACCTGGAAGGTGACGAGGTCGTCGCGGTAGACCCGCGTCACCCAGCTCATGTTGATATGCGCGATCACGCCACCCTTCAGCCTGAAGGTGGCGTAGGCGGAATCGTCGGCGGTCGCCTGGTATTTCTTGCCCTTCTCGTCATAACGCTCGGGGATATCGGTGTTGCCGATGCAGACCACGCTCTCGACCTCGCCGAACAGATTGTCGAGCACGTAGCGCCAGTGGCAGACCATATCCAGAATGATGCCGCCGCCGTCCTCGGCGCGGTAGTTCCATGACGGCCGCTGCGCTTCCTGCCAGCCGCCCTCGAACACCCAGTAGCCGAACTCGCCGCGCACCGAGAGCATGCGGCCGAAGAAGCCGGAGTCGCGCAGGAAGGCGAGCTTCTTCAGGCCGGGCAGGAACAATTTGTCCTGCACCGTGCCGTGCTTGAGACCCTTGGCATTGGCGAGCTTCACGACCGCCACGGCTTCTTCCAGATTGGTCGCGATCGGCTTCTCGCAATAGACATGCTTGCCGGCATTGATCGCCTTGGTCAGCAGCGAGGGCCGCGCCTGCGTCGTCGCGGCATCGAAGAACACGGTGTCGTCCTTGTCGGCCAGCGCGCGATCGAGATCGGTGGTGTGCCGCTCGATGTTGTAGCGCTTGGCGAGGCCGGCGACCTTCTCGGCATCGCGGCCGACCAGGATCGGATCCGGCATGATGCGGTCGCCGTTCGACAACAGCACGCCGCTCTGCTCGCGGATCGCGACGATCGAGCGGATCAGATGCTGGTTGAGTCCCATCCGGCCTGTGATTCCGTTCATGATCAGGCCGAGGCGTTTGGTCGTCATCCTGTCTGCTCCTGCGAAACGCGTGGTGTTGGCCGCTTGAGCGGCTGCATGGTGGACCAGTCCGGATGGACCGAACTGGCGAAGCCCGAGGCGGCGGCGATCGATCCGGTCAGCAGATCGCCGTCATGGATCGCGAGGCGGACCTTGCCGCCGGCGCGCATGTAGAGGTCGGGATGCGCGGCGAGGAAGGCGTCAGCCTCGTCTGGCGGGGTATCGGCAAAGCCGTCGACATAGTGGTGTCCGTTGCGCTCGGCATGGGTGACGCCGATCAGAATCAATGCGCCGAGCGCGAGGTCCTGCTGCACCGCCAAGCCGGACTGACAGGTGAGGTCTTCACAGCAGATGATGCATTCCGCACCGTCATCGTTCCACCTCGCGATGCGCGTCATGTTGATGATTGATTTGTAGAGACCCTTGCAGGACTTCGACGAGATGCCGCTATAGCCGAGCGCCCGCGCGGCCAGCAGGGCGTCGTAGCTGTCGTCGGCTTCGTCGATGATGAAGTCACGCCTGCGGAGCGCGCCGAGGGATGTCTGCCATGTCACGTCGCGCGGCATCGGCTGTTCGATATAGTTCAATCTCCCCACGATCGGGGTCAGCGCCGGGTCGCGCTCGAGACGTTCGACGAGCGCGCTGAGCCCGGCGATATCCGCATACTGTTCGTTCGCATCCAGCGTGACGTGGTATGCATATGGCAGCGAAGCGAGCTCCTTGCCGATGCGGATCAGTCGCGCTGCGTCGTGCTCCACATCGCCGTTGAGCTTGAGCTTGAACCAGCGCGCGCCGCTATTTTCCCTGGAGTCGGCGACGCCGCCCTCGCCATCGATCTTGTCATCGAGGCCGACGGTATGACGGATCGGAATCCGATGGTTGCGGTATTCGTTGGCCAGAACGAGGACCTTCGCGACATCATCGTCCCGCAGGTCGGGAGATAACCTCGCGTCGATACCTGCAATGTTTGCCGCCATGCCATCGAAGAAGTTGGTACCGACACAGCGCAGCAGCGCGTCGAGAATGGCCTTGTCGATCTCAGCCGGGCCGAAAATCGCGGCAAGCGGAGGAATGTCCAGTTTCGCGCAAGCCTCGACTTGGGTACCGATGCAAGCAGCGTGCAGGCCGAACGCGGTATCAAAACCCCGGCTCGCCAGATAGAGCTCGCGTGCGATGGCAAGCGAGCGGCGCAGGTCGTCAACCGTCTGGTCCGGCGTCAGATGCGGCCGCTTGTCGAACCATTTCGGCGCCAGCATCTCGGCGCTGGCGCCGGTGGCGCGGCCCTTGCCTTCCACCTCGATCTCGACCTGCACAAAGACCTGCCTCGCGGCGTTGACCGTCACGGCGCCGAAACGGAACGGCCGGGCGAAGGGCAGCGGCCGTTCGAAGAAGGCAATATCTTTGACTTTGAGGCGATGCGGCATCGTCGGCTCGGTTCAGTCCAGCGATCCCTGGGTGAAGAAATGCTTGCGGATGCGCTGCACCAGTTCGGTGAAGACGGGATCGGACATCGTCTCGAGCGAGCGCGGCCGCGGCATCGGCACGTCATAGATCGCAGCGATCGCGCCGGGACGCTCGGTCATCACGAGCACGCGGTCGGCGAGGAACACGGCTTCGGGAATCGAGTGCGTGATCAGGAGCACCGTCTTGCCGGTCTCGCGCTGGATCCGCATCAGCTCGACATTCATCCGCTCCCGCGTCATGGCGTCGAGCGCGCCAAACGGCTCGTCCATCAACATGATCTTGGGATCGTGCACCAGTGCCCGGCAAATCGAGGCGCGCTGCTGCATGCCGCCGGAGAGCTGCCAGGGTAGCTTCTTCTCGAAACCTTCGAGCCCCACCAATTTCAACAACGCCTTGGCGCGATCGAGATATTTGTCGCGGGCGAGCCGCTTCATGTCGATCGGCAGCATCACGTTGGAGAGGATGTTGCGCCACGGCAGCAGCAAGGCATTCTGGAACACGATGCCGACATTGCCGTGCGGCTTCGTCACCGGCTCGCCGTCGACCAGCACCTCGCCTGATGTCGGCGGCAGCAGGCCCGAGATCATTTTCAGCAGTGTCGACTTGCCGCAGCCGGACGGCCCGACCACGACGAAGAATTCGCCGTCGTTGATGGTGAAGTCGAGCGGCCGCAGCGACGGCACATCGCCGTCACGCGACCGGTAGGTCTTCGACACGCCCGACAGCCTGATGCCCGGCGCGGTGCCGGTCGCGCGGTCCGACACCAGGCGCAGATGCGCGGCGGGCTGCTCGGCAGCACTCCTGATCGCCGATTTCATGGCTTACGAATTACCCTTCGGCAGATAGTCGTTGGTGTAGAACGCCTTCGGATTGGCCTTCGCCTTGGCGTCGAGGCCGCCATATTCGACCATCAGATCGACCGACTCGGTCATGTTCTGGTCGGTGACCTGGAACGGCCGCTTGTCCTTGGTCTCCGGCGTGCGATAGAGCGGGATCGTCAATTCGAAGCCCTGGGTCAGCGTGTCGATCTTGCCGCCCTTCGGATTGGCGTCGAGGATCGACTGCGCCGCCGCTTTCGGGTCCTTCTCCGCGGCCTCCACCGCCTTGGTCGTCGCCGACATAAAGCGGCGGACCAAATCTGCGTTGGCCTTCACATAATCCGAGTTCGCGATGATGCCCGACGAGACCATGTTGATGCCGTAGTCGGCGAACTTGATCGGATAGACGTCCTTGCCGGTGGCGTCCTTGATCTTCATCGACTGGTCCATGACATAGCCGAGCAGCAGATCGGCCTGGCCGTTGATGACGGCGTTGAGCTTGGTCTGGCCGTCGCCGGCGACGGTATGGAAGTCGCTTTCCTTCAGGCCGGTCTTCTTCAGGAACAGCGGCCAGATCTGCGTCATCGAATCCGCCGGCGTGATCGCGACCGTCTTGCCCTTGATGTCCTCCGGCTTCCTGATGTTCTTGTCGACGAAGCCCATGGCCGACATCGGACTGGTCTGCAACAGCACACCGGTGGCGATCACGGGCGCGCCCTTCACCGCCGCGCGCATCATCGTGGGCACGTCGACATAGCCGAAATCCGCGGTCTTGGCGGCCACCGCCTGTGTGGTCGCAGCCGAGCCGCGGCCTTCCTGGATCTCGAGGTCGATGCCCTCGGCGGCGTAGATGCCCTTGGCCTTGCCGTAATAGAACGGCGCGTGCTCGCCATAGACGTACCAGTTCAGCATCAGCACGACCTTGTCGGCCGCGGATGCCGGTGCCACTGCCAGCGCGCTCCAGACCAATGCGGTGCCCACGACCGCAATCAAACGCTTCATGGTTGTTCTCCCTCGATGATCCGGCCCTTGTGTGGACCGCTTGTTCGGTTGCTGCGCTAGGAAGCGAAGCTGATGTCGTCGCGCTGGCTGACGTGCCAGGGGATCACCAGCCGCTCGATGCGGTCGACGATCCAGAACAGGATGACGCCGAGCAGCGCCAGGATCACCAGCGCGGCGAACATCGTCGGCAGGTCGAAGGTGCCGATCGAACGCTGCATCACATAGCCGATGCCGGAATTGGAGCCGACGAACTCGCCGACCACGGCACCGACCACCGCGAGCGTCACCGAGACCTTCAGGCCGGAGAAGATCGCGGGCATCGCGTGCGGCAGGTTGACCGCGCAGAACACCTTGAAGCGGCTGCCCTGCATCGCGCGCGCCAGATCGACCATGTCGGGATCGACCGACTTGAAGCCCTGCACCGCCGAGACCACGACGGGGAAGAAGCCGAGCAGGAACGCCGAGATCACCTTGGGAATGATGCCGAAGCCGAACCACACCACGAACAACGGCGCGATCGCGATCTTCGGCACCGATTGGGAGAACACCAGCAGCGGATAGACGTAGCTCTCGACCGTCTTCGAGCCCGCGATCAGCATGGCAACGGGAATGCCGAACAGCGCCGACAGCAGGAAACCGCAAAGCGTCGCGTAGGTGGTCGGCCAGGACTGCCGCAGCAGCTCCGGCCAGTCGCTCCACAGCACCGCGACGACGTCGCCGGGCGACGGGATCTGATAGGCCGGGATGTGGAACAGGCGGATCGAGAGGTCCCAGGCGGCCACGATGACCACCAGGAACAGGAACGGGCGCAGCCACGCCGCGTTCAGCACCTTCGACAGGCCCGAAGGGCTCTTTGCCTCCGCCACGTCCCCACTCCCTTGCAGTCTCTCTCGTTCGGTCAGAAATTAACCCGTTGGATAATTACTGTCCAGCCCCCGGCACGCGACGAAATCGCGCTGGAATCCCCTACTTTCGTCAGACGAGATTTTATGGATACGGGCCGCGGACGATACCGCAGGCCGTCACACCACGCGGTGTTCCGCGGCGTGCCGCACCGGCATCGCGCCGAACGCGGCGGTGGACTTGCCGGTCAGCGCCGCCAGCACCAGCGCGATCATGTGCTCGAGACGCTCGTCGCGGGCGTCCTTCTTGAGCAGGTCGCGGCCGAAGATCACGCTGAGCGTGGCGCTGTTGGAGAGATAGAAGAACGCAAGCCCCGCGATCGAGATATAGAGCTGCACCGGATCGACCGTGACGCGGAAATCGCCGCTCTCGACGCCGCGCGTCACCACCGTTCGAATCATCTCGACAAAGGGCGAGTGCATCGACTTGACCTTGGTCGAGCGCTTCAGGTGCTTTGCCTTGGCGAGGTTTTCCGTGTTCAGCAATGCCAGGAACTCGGGATTGCGCAGGAAATAGTTCCAGGTGAAGTCGATCAAACGCCCGATCGCTTCAGGAGGATCGAGATGCTCGAGATCGAGCGTGCGCTCCTCGGCGCGAATCTTCTCATAGGCGCCTTCCAGCACCTCGAGATAGAGATCCTCCTTGTTGCCGACATGGTAGTACAGCATGCGCTTGTTGGCGCCGGCATTGGCCGCAATGCGATCGACCCGCGCGCCCGCAAGGCCATGGGCGGCGAATTCCTGCTTGGCCGCCTCGAGAATCCGCAGCCGCATCCCTTCCGGGTCGCGCTGCCATCTCTGTATTCGCTTTGCCTTGGCCAAATCGATCGCCCGGTGATGCTGGATCAATCAACCTAGCATGACGCGCGACGTTTGAGAACGAATGTTGTCGCGATGGTGGCGCGGGAATATTTCTCGCGGTGTCCCTTCGTCATTCCGAGGCTCGTGAAGCGAGAACCCGGAATCCATCGAACCGAACGTACGTTGGATGAATGGATTCCGGGCTCGCGCCAAGAGGCGCACCCCGGAATGACGAGATCCCACGCACGCTGCCGGGAAGACGCGCAGCCGAAGCGCGGCCTAGTCTGGCTTCCCCTGAGAGGGCTGCACCAGAAGCGTCGGCACACCGCACGTGCCGTTGCGCACCGTCATCACACGCGTGCCGGGCTTGCGGCCGGTACGAATCTCCGAGACGTCGACGCCGGCGGCAACCAGCCGCGCATGCGTGGCATCGATGTCGGCGACGCGCCAGCAGATGCCGCGCAGCCGGTCCGGGGCGTCGGCCTCTGATTTGCCCGGCCGGTGCGTGACCTCGACGACGAGATCGCCGCAGCGGAAGAACATCAGCCGCCCCCAATCGGGATGCGAGCGGTCCAGCGCCATGTCGAGCCCAAGCCGCGCGCCATAGAGCGCCGCCGCACGCTCCGGGTCGGCGGTCGCGACCACCACATGATCCATCGCGGTGATCGAAGCCGGCGTGGTGCGCACCGACAGCGGCCGCTCCTGATCCCGCTCCAAGAAGAACATGCGCACGCCGCGCGTCGCCTCGGTCGCAGCGCGGGTGCGCTTCCACGACAGCGTGGCGCCGCTCGCCTCGTCGCGGCTCTCGACCTCGGCAACCGGCTCGGGCTTCAGCGTCAGCCGCTCGAGCCTACGATGCGTCCTGGCGATGTCGCTGGTGCGGAAGCAGAGGCTCGCAAGCCCTTCGCCCTGGGTGGCGAGCGCGCCGCGGACGCGTTGCGCGGCGTCCTCATCACCGCGCGGCGCCATCAATTCCAGCGTGGTGTTGTCGAGCGTGAACAGCACGCGGTTCGCGCCGTCGCCGCTGTTGCGCCAGGCCGGCGCCCGCGCGAACAGCGTCTCGTAGGCGGCGCTGGCGGCCGCGATGTCGCTGGTCAGGACGACGACATGATCGAGACCTGTAATCATGGTTGCGGCCTCCCCGAATCTGCCGTCATTGTGCTCCTCCCTTGCGCATCCCGGAACCACGGGCTGCGCGCGGCCGTTATGCCGAATGCCAGAACGGTCCTCGATCTGCTCGCCCGCCCCATCTGTACCCGCAAACCAGGCAAGGTTGCGAATATTTTCAGCGATGTCGGCCGACCAGCAGTGCTAGTCTGGTCACCGGCCGGGACCACACCAAGCGACGACGGAAAGCGAATGCAGGCTCTCTTCATCGGACAGACCTATATCGACGTCACCTTCATCACGGATCACATGCCGGTCGGCGACGAAAAGCACGTCGCGGACGCCTATGCCGTGTCGTTCGGCGGCAACGCGGTGACCGCGGCGTTCTGCTGCGCCAAGCTCGGCATCGAGCCGGACCTGATCGCCACCATGGCCAATGACTGGCTGGGGCGGATGTTCTGGGACATGGCCGACAGGTACGGCATCTCGTTCCATCCGCGCAAGGTCAACTCCTCCTCGCTGTCCTTCATCATGCCCCATGACGGCAAGCGTGCCATCGTGCGCTGCCGCGACGACCAGCACATCCATCCGTTTCCGCTGCTGAACATCGATGGCTGCCGCGCGCTGCACATCGACGGCCACCAGCCGGACGCTGCGATCCATTACGCGAAGCTGTGCCGCGAGGCCGGCATCCTGACCTCGCTCGACGGCGGCGGCCTGCGCACCAACACCCACGAGTTGCTCGCCTTCATCGACATTGCGATCGTCGCCGAGCGGCTGTGCGAGCAGATGGACAAGACGCCAGAGCAGATGCTCGACTATCTCAAGAGCCGCGGCTGCAAGGTCGGCGGCGTCACCATGGGCGAGCGTGGCCTGCTCTGGTACGACGAGGCCGGCGCGGTGCGAACCTTGCCGGCATTCCCGATCCCGCGCGAGCGGGTGATCGACACCAACGGCGCGGGCGATGTCTTCCACGGCGCCTACATCTATTCTTACCTCGCAAATCCGAGCAAGGGCTGGCATGAGCACTTCAAGTTCGCGCGCGCGGCGTCGACCTTCAAGATCCAGAAGCTCGGCAACGAGGCCGGCCTGCCGACGCTCGCCGATATCGCGGCGGTCAAGCAGGAGTTTCGTGCCGACGCCTGAGTGGGGCTAGCCATGGGCCGCGTCTTCGTCGCCGGCAGCATCAACATGGACGTGGTGGCGACCGCGGAGCGCCATCCGCGGGTCGGCGAAACCGTGGCCGGCCAGGCCGTGCTGTATTTTCCCGGCGGCAAGGGCGCCAACCAGGCGGTCGCCTCGGCCAAGCTCGGCATTCCGACCACGTTGATCGGGCGGCTCGGCACCGACGCATTCGGCAGGGAGCTGCGAGCATTCCTTGCCGCGCAGGGCGTCGATCTCGCCTTCGTCAAGGACACGGACGGTGCGCATTCCGGGACGGCGATCATCACGCTTGCCCATGCCGACAACACGATCGTCGTGATGCCGGGTGCCAACGGACTGGTCGATGCCGACGACGTCGCGGCCCCCGCGCTTGCGAAGGGCGACGTCGCGGTCAGCCAGTTCGAGATTCCGCTGCCGACCATCGCCGCGTTCTTCAGACGTGCCCGCGCGGCCGGCGTCACCACGATCCTCAATCCGGCGCCGGCGAAACAGGCCGACAAGACGCTGCTGGATCTGGTCGATATCCTGATCCTCAACGAGACCGAGCTCGGCCTCCTCGCTGGAACGGAGCTCAGCGACCACGATACCGCCTCCCGCTTTGCCGAAGCGGCGCGAACCATGGGGCAAGGCAAGATCGTCTGCGTCACGCTCGGCAAGCGCGGCGTTCTGGCGCTGGTCGAGGGCCAGCCGCTGCTGGTGCCGGGACGCGAGGTCAAGGCCGTCGACACCACAGGCGCCGGCGATTGCTTCGTCGGCGCCCTCGCCTCGCAGCTCGCGATCGGCAGACCGCTCGGCGACGCCCTGGCCTACGCCAACGCCGCCGCCTCGATCTGCGTGCAACGGATGGGGGCTGCGCCGTCGATGCCGACGGCGGATGAGGTGAACGCCGTTCTTTCCACGAGTCGTCCCGGCGCAGGCCGGGACCCATAACCACGAATGGTCATTGTTGAGGGACGCTGGAACGACGAGTCGTTTGCACAACGTCCGCCGCGGCGTATGGGTCCCGGCCTGCGCCGGGACGACGCTTGTTTGCGTTTACGTCAGCGCGCTCTTCAAATCAAAGCTCGCATCCGCGGCCTGCTCCGGCGTGATCGAGCCGCCGGCGCCAAGCAGCCTGCGTCCGAACATGTGATCGCCGGCGCGATTCACCGACTCGATGCCGAGCAGCCTGTCGCCGCGATAGCAGAACGCCGAGAATGCCCCCTGGGCGCGGTCGCCGCGCACGACGACGCGGTCGTAGCCGGTGGTGAGACCCGCCATCTGCAGCTTGTCGGGCCCCTGGTCGCTCCAGAACCACGGCAGGCCGTCATAGACCTCGGTCTTGCCGGTCAGCCGCGCCGCGACACAGCGCGCGTGGTCGGTCGCGTTCTGCACCGATTCCAGCCGCAGCGATCCGCCGAAGCGCTTGCTGGTGTAGAGCGCGCAATCGCCGATTGCGGAGACGTTGGGATCGGCGGTCAAGAGATGCTCGTCGACGATGATGCCGGATGCGACCGGAAGGCCGGCCTCTGCGGCCAGCTCGACATTCGGCAGCACGCCGACGCCGACCACGACGAGATCGGCCGGGATATGCGTGCCGTTGCTCAGGCTGACGCCGGTGACACTGGCGCCATCGGCCTCGATCGCCGTGACCTGCACGCCGAGATGAATCCGGATGCCGGCCGCGGCGTGACGCGCCTGCGAGAACTCGGAAATCTCCGCGGTCACCGCGCGCGCCATCACGCGGGAAGCGAGCTCGACCACATCGACCTCGAGGCCTTTCGCTCGCGCGGTAGCGGCGAATTCGAGCCCGATGAAGCCCGCGCCGATCACCACGACCCGCATGCCGGGTGCGATCAATTCGCGCAGCGCCTGGCTCTCGTCGAGGATGCGCAGATAGCGCACTGCGTCCAGCCTGGCGTTGGGAATATCGAGCAGCCGGTTGCGCGCACCGGTCGCGAACACCAGATGGCCGTAGTCGAGCGACGCGCCGGAGGCGAGTGCCACTTTCCGCGCATCGCGGTCGACCGCGTGCGCCCGGTCGGTGATCAGCTCGATCTTGTTGTCGTGGTAGAATTTCTCGGGCCGGAACATCAGGGTCTCGGGCCCGCCGGTGCCTTTCAGATAGGCCTTCGACAGCGGCGGCCGCTGATACGGCAAATGGCCTTCGTCATTGAGCAGGGCGATGCGCTCAGCGAAGCCGGCCTGGCGGAGCGACGCCGCGAGCTGAAAGCCGGCATGTCCGGCGCCGACGATGATGACCGAGCCTGTCATCGGAACAACCCAAATTCGCGCGAGCAGGAGTGACCCATGCTGTTTCCTCTTGTCGATGTTAGCTTGCTTGCCCCGTCCCCACAGCGCTCGTGTCTGCGTACCGAAGGCGCGGGCCATTTGGCCTCATGGCTCGCGCGGACGCAAGGGGGTCCCCGGCAAATCTGGGTACCCCACAACCGCCTATGGCGGCGCGCCGGATTGCCACGGCTCCCGCCAAGGCCTTAAATGCCCGGAACCAACAAGCCCAAGGTCCTCAAAATGCCAGATCCCGCCTCCCCCAACGATCCCGCCTTGCTCCGTATCGACGGCGCCGTCGCGACCATCACGCTGAACCGGCCGGCCGCGTTCAATGCGATCGATCTGACGATCGCCAGGAAGCTCGAGCAGCTCAGTGCCGAGATCGAAGCCAACAAGGATGTCCGCGTGCTGGTGATCGAGGGCGAAGGCCGCGCCTTCTGCGCCGGCGGCGATCTGCAGACCATCGGCGCCGCCGCCGAAGCCAACAACATCGCCCCCGTGGTCGGCGAGATGCTGCATCACTACCACGCCTTCATCGAGACGGTGCGGCGGATGCCCAAGATCGTGCTGTCCAGCGTGCATGGGTCGGCGGCCGGCGCCGGCATGGGCCTCGCCTTCGTGACCGATCTGTGTATCGCCGCGGACGATGCCCGCTTCACGCCTGCTTATGCCAAGATCGGCGTCTCGCCGGATGGCGGCAGCACGGTCGGCATCGTGGGCACGGTCGGCACCCGTCGCGCGTTGCAGATTTTCCTTGCCGAGGATGGCTTCACCGCGCAGCAAGCCTATGAATGGGGGCTGGTCGTCAAGACCGTCCCCGCGACTGAGCTGAAGGCGGCCACAAGGCAACTCGCCGAGCGGCTGGCGAAAAATCCGCCCGCCGCGATCGCGGCGACCAAATCACTGGTCTATCAGGCGGCCACCACGCCGACCAAGCAGCAGCTCGATGCCGAGGAACACAAGATCATCACGACCATGCATACCGACGATTTCCGCGTCGCCGTGAAGAAGTTCACCAGCAAGTCGAAGTGACCGCGTGGCATTTCCTTCGCGCTCGTTCCTGTGCCTGCGGCACGGGACCACCGACTGGAATCGGGAGGGCCGCTTTCAGGGCCTGACCGACAATGCCCTGAACGCGGACGGCATCGCCGAGGCACATGCCGCGGCGCGCCGATTGGCCGGCGTCGCGGTTGCAGCGATCGTTGCAAGCCCGCTGCGCCGCGCCGTCCAGACCGCGGAGGTCGTGGCGGCGACGCTGTCCAAGGACATCAGCATCGATGCCGGCATCATCGAGTGCGATTTCGGCAGCCTCGAGGGCCAATCGATCCGCGAGGCCATGCAACAGCATGGCATCACCGCGATGGAGGACATCACCACGATCCTCCCTGCCGATGGCGAGCCGTGGCCCGCGGTGTCCGAGCGCGCGCTACGTTGCGTGGCGGCATGGCAGCAGCGGCATCCGCGCGCCGACATCTTGTTCGTCTGCCATGACGGCGTGATGCAGGCGATGGCCGAGGTGTTGTGCGGCGGCTTCTTCGAGAACCACCACGAGACGCCATTCCGCTACGCGCGGAACGGCAATGGCTGGAAGCTGGAGCAGATCGGCTAGTTCGGGCAGATGTAGCCGGTGCCGCCCGGCGCCTTGAAGCAGCCGACAGACTCCGGGATCACCTGCTTGGGCAGCCACAGCACGACCTTCGGAAAATAGATCGTGAAGCAGATCGTGATCAGGAACACGACGTAGATCGGCAACGCCGCCCGCAGCGCTTTGGCGAAGCTGACGCCGACGAATTTCGAGGCCATCAACAGCACCAACCCGTAAGGCGGCGTGATCAGGCCGAAGGCAAGCGTCGCGATCAGCACCACGCCCATATGCACGCCGTTGATATCGCCGGCCTGGGTCAGCGCGTTGACCAGCGGCATGAAGATGATGATGGTCGGGACCGGCTCGATGAAGTCGCCGACCACGGTGAACAGCAACACCATCAAGAGCATGATGAGGTGGGGATCGTTGCCGGCGATCGAGGTGATCCAGTCGGCGATGTAGATCGCGCCGCGCAGGTAAGCGAGCATCCAGCCGAATGCATTCGCCGCCCCGATCGTGATCAGCGGCAGCGAGAAGATCAGGCCGGCCAGGCAGAAATCGTATGGGATCTTCCTCAGGTGTCCGCGGTTCAGCGCCGGGATCACCACGATGATGATGTAGGCGACCGCGACCACGCCGGCCTCGGTCGGGGTGAACCAGCCGGTCAGGATGCCGCCGAGCAGGATCACCGGGATCATCAGCGGCAGCGCGGCGTCGCCGGCGGCGAACGCGACCTGGCGCAGCGGCGCGCGCGGCTTGCGCAGGCCTGAAGGCCCGAAGAAATAGCAATAGATCATCAGCCCGAAGCCGATCATCAGCCCGGGCACCACGCCCGCCATGAACAGGCCGGCGATCGAGACATTGCCGACCGCGCCATAGACCACCGCCGTGATGCTCGGCGGCACCAGCGCCGCGATGGTCGAGGCGGAGGCGATGATCGCGGCGATGAAGGCCGGCTCATAGCCTTCCCGCTTCATCGGCCCGCCGAGCGCCCGGCTCATGACGGCGACGTCGGCGGTGGTCGAGCCCGACATCTCCGAGAAGAACATGCTGAAGACGACCACGACCTGCGACAGCCCGCCCCTGATATGCCCGACCAGCGAGACCGACAGGTTGGCGATGCGGACCACGACATTGGCCGAGCTCATCAGCTCGCCGACCAGCAGGAAGAACGGGATCGCAAGCAGCGCCTCGGAATCGACGCCGTCGAAGATCTTCTGGATGATCGCCGCCAGCGAGACATCCGACAGCAGCGCGCCGACGAAGACGCCGGCCATCAGCGAGAACGGCACCGGCACGCCGAGATAACCGAAGAACAGGAAGCAGAACGACATCAGCGCAAGCACGACCGGTGCGCTCACGGCTGCGCTCCCGTGTTGACCACCGGAATCGCGAGGTCGTCGGGCGGCTCGGGATGATCGAAGCCGTTACGGATGCCGTTGACGAGCTGCTCGATCGTGAACAGGCCGATCAGGAGGCCGGACAGCGGGATCACCACATAGAGCGAGGCGATCGGCGTACCCGACGGCAGCCGGAAGCTACCGAAGCCGCGCAAATAGTTCAGATAGCCGTACCAGACCAGGCAGAAGGCGACGCCGAGCACCACCAGGCGGATCACGATTTCGATGACCAGCCGCGACCGGCCGTGCATCGCCTCCGAGATCGCGGTGAGATAGAGATGATCGTTGCGCCTGGTCGCGGCCGCGGCACCGATGAAGATCGCATAGATGAACAGCGTCGAGGTCACTTCCTGGAGCCACAGCCAGGGATGCCCGATGGTGCGGGTGACGATGTCGGCGGTCACCGAGAGCGAGAAGCCGAAGCACAACAGCCCGCACAGCATCATCAGGATCAGTTCGAGCCGGTCGAGCGCCCGCCACTTCAGATGCCGCTGCCGTTGCAGCACCAGTCTGTCGGCGATGGCCATGGCGCGCTCCCCGTCGACCCGGGCTCTAATTGATCGCGCGGATCAGGTTCTTGATCTTCTCCGCATGCGGGCCGAGATCCTTGGCCAGCTTGTCGAGATAGGGATCGGCGATCGCGGTGAAGCTTTTCTTGTCGACGTCCTCGACCACCTTGACGCCGAACGATTTCAGCTTGGTGAGAGCGCTCCGCTCCAGCTCGAACGCTTTTTGCGGCTCCTTGGCGCTGACCTCGTTGGCGGCGGCCTGCACCCAGCCCTTCTGCTCGGCGGAGAGGCTCTGCCATAGCTTGTCGGAGACGAACAGCAGCGCGTTGTTGGCCTCGTGCTCGGTGATCGAGAGCACCGGCGCGACCTCGTAATGCTTGTTGACGAGATAGACGTTGATGCTGTTCTCGGCGGCGTCGACCACCCCGGTTTGCAGCGAGGTGTAGACGCTGCCGAACGGCATGTGCACGGTCTGTGCGCCATAGGCCGGGAACATGGTGTCCTCGGTCGCGGTCGCCTGCACGCGCACCTTCACGCCCTTGAGGTCGCCGACATTGTGGATCTCCTTCTTGCTGTAGATATGCCGTACGCCTTGCGAGCCGGTACCGATCACATGGAGGCCCTGCGCGGTGTCGTCGATCATCGTCTTGATGGCGTCGAACACCTGCGGATCGGCCAGCGCCTTGATCACATGGGCATCGTTGCGGAACAGGAAGTGCAGCGACATCACGCCGGCCTGCGGCGAGATCGTCGCGGTGTTGGCGGAGGAGATGATGGCGAACTCGATATCGCCCGACTTCACGAGTTGCAGCAATTGCGGCTCCTGGCCGAGCTGCGCGCCGGGATATTGATCGACGATCATCGTCCCCTTGCTCAATTCCTTGAGCTTGTCGGCGAACAGATCACCGGCGACCGAATAGCCGGTGTTGCGCGGCTGGTCGTAGGCGAAGCGGAAGTGCTTGACCTCCTGCGCGCCGACGCTCGACGGCAGCAGCAGCGCTGCCGCGGCCATGGCGATCCCGACGATCTTGGCTGAAGTGCCCATCGCGACGCTCCCCCGGTTTTTGATTGACGCGATCATCCCACCAGTCCCGCGGGATTGTCAATAAAACAGGAGAATTCAGCGACCACTGTGCGATATCTTGGGGCGCGCGGCAGGAATTATCGACAATTCCGCCGCTACGCGGACGACGCCCGTTACTTTCCCTTGGCGCGCATGAAATCGAAATCGCAGCCCTCGTCGGCTTGCAGGATGGTCTCGTTGAAGAGATGCGCGTAACCGCGCTTGGCCCAGTCCGGCGTGCCGGCCGGTGCAAGCGCCGCGCGCCTCTTCTGCAACTCGGCCTCGTCGACCAAGAGATCGATGCTGCGCTTGGCGACGTCGAGCCGGATCATGTCGCCGTTCCGCACCAGGCCGAGCGGGCCGCCGACGGCGGACTCCGGCGTGATGTGCAGCACGATGGTGCCAAACGCGGTGCCGCTCATCCGCGCATCGGAGATCCGGACCATGTCCTTCACACCTGTGCGGGCGAGTTTCTTCGGGATCGGCAGGTAACCCGCCTCCGGCATGCCAGGTGCGCCCTTCGGGCCGGCATTCCGCAGCACCAGCACGTCGTCGGCGGTGACGTCGAGCGCGGGATCGTCGACCCGCAGCGTCATGTCCTCGACCGACTCGAACACCACGGCACGGCCGGTGTGCTGCAACAGCTTCGGGCTCGCCGCCGACTGCTTGATCACGGCGCCGCGCGGCGCGAGATTGCCGTGCAGGATCGCCATCGCACCTTCGGACTTGATCGGGTTGGCCTTGGAGCGGATCGCATCCTGCCCCGGCACGTCCTCGGCGTTGGCGACGACCTCGCGCAAGGTCTGACCGGTGATGGTCCTGGCGTCCAAGTCGATGAGTTCGCCGAGTTGTGCCATCAGCTTCGGCACGCCGCCGGCATGATGGAAGTGCTCCATGTAGTGCTCGCCGGACGGCTTGAGGTCGACCAGCACGGGGACCTCGCGGCCGAGCTTGTCGAACGCCGCGAGGTCGATCTTGTGCGGCGAACGGTTGGCGATCGCGGTGAGGTGGATCAGCCCGTTGGTCGAGCCGCCGATCGCCTGCATCACGACCTGCGCATTGCGGAACGAAGCCGACGTCAGGATCTCGCTCGGCTTCGGCCCCTTGGTCTTCGCCATCTCGGCGGCAACGCGGCCGCTGGCCTCGGCGGAGCGGAAGCGTTCGGCATGTGGCGCCGGGATCGTCGCGCTCATCGGCAGCGACAGGCCCAGCGCCTCGGTGATGCAGGCCATGGTGGAGGCGGTGCCCATCACCATGCACGTGCCCACGGAAGGCGCAAGGCGCCCGTTGACCGCCTCGATCTCGGTGTCGTCGATCTCGCCGGCGCGATACTTGCCCCACAGCCGGCGGCAATCGGTGCAGGCGCCGAGCACCTCGCCCTTGTGATGGCCGACCACCATCGGGCCGACCGGAATCACGACCGTCGGCAGATCGGCGCTGATCGCCGCCATGATCTGTGCCGGCAGGGTCTTGTCGCAGCCGCCTATCACGATCACCGCATCCATCGGCTGGGCGCGGATCATCTCCTCGGTATCCATCGCCATCAGATTGCGCAGATACATCGAGGTCGGATGCGCGAAGCTCTCGGCGATCGAGATGGTCGGGAACACGAACGGCATCGCGCCAGACAGCATCACGCCGCGCTTCACCGCTTCGATGATCTGCGGCACGTTGCCGTGGCAGGGGTTGTAGTCACTGTAGGTGTTGGTGATGCCGACGATCGGGCGATTGAGCGCGTCGTCCGAATAGCCCATCGCCTTGATGAAGGCCTTGCGCAGGAACAGCGAGAAGCCGGCGTCACCATAGCTGGTCAGTCCTTTGCGAAGTCCGTCGGCCATTTTCTTCTCATCCCGTGGTTATCAGGCGGCACTTAAGGAGCGGCGGGAATTATTGTCAATATGAGATAATCTGGCGGCAACGAGCGGCTGCCCTGCGGCAGAATCGCCCCCATTATTGACAATAGCCAGGGCGTCATGTTGACCTCAGGGCATCGCCCCCCGAAGCCGAGAGCCCATGAAAGCCGAGCCCATCCCGTCCGAACTCCAGACCCCCTCGCGCGAGGAAGAACAGGCGGAAGTGATCCGCCGGCTGGAAGAGGACGTCATCTTTGGCCGCTTTGCGCCGGGCCTACGGCTGGTCGAGGATACGCTGATGCAGCGCTACGGCGCGAGCCGGCATTTCGTCCGCCAAGCGCTGTTCCAGCTCGAGCGCCAGGGCATCGTGCTGCGCGAGAAGAATGTCGGCGCCACGGTGCGGTTCTATTCGGCCGAGGAAGTGCGCCAGATCTACGAGGTGCGCGAGATGCTGACGCGCCAGGCCGCGCTGATGATCGCCCTGCCCGCACCGGAAAGCCTGATCGACCAATTGAGCGAGCTGCAACGGCATTACTGCGTCAAGGCCGACGCGCAGGACATGCGCGGCATTCACGAGACCAACGATGCATTCCACCTCGCGCTGTTCTCCGCCTGCGGCAATCCCTACCTGGTCCGATCGCTACAGGACTACATGAACCTGACGCTGCCGATGCGCGCCAAGAACCTCGCCGACAGCGAGGGCCTCGCGCTGTCGCGCCGCCAGCACGAACTGATGATCGAGCTCCTGAAGGGTCGCGACAGCTGGGCGCTGGCGCAGCTCTGCGTCGATCACATGCAGTACAGCAAGGCGGATTATCTGGTCCGCATCTCCAACGACAAAAAGCCGCAATAGCGCGATACCCGGCCTCCTCGTGAAGGAGACGGCGATGCGCTATGTGGCTGTGTTGATTGGATCGCTTGCTGCCCAGCTCGCGCTGAGCGGAATTGCCAAGGCGGCGGACCCGCGCGCGACCGAGCTCAGCTACGAGCCCTGGGCCAAGACTTGTCTCACCGAGGCGAGCTGCTTCGTCGCGGCCGCCGCGCGCGGTAAGTGCGCGCCGTCGGGCGGCACCATCAGCATCTCGCCGCAGAGCAGCACCCGCGCGCTGCTGACCGCGAATGTCGGAACGCGGACCATGCTGGAAGGCACGATCAGCCTCCGCATCGACCAGGAAGAGCCGATGCAGATCGGCAGGACTCACTGCTACACGCTCGGTTGCGGCGGCACGCTGGAGGCCAATGCCGAGTTGATCCAGCGGCTGAAGCATGCGCAGGCGATCGCGGTGGAAGCGAAGAACCTGACCGGACAGAAGATCAGCCTCAGCTTCCCGCTCGCCCACTTTTCCGAGACCTATGACGGGCCCGGAAGCCCGCCCAAGGCGTCCGGGCGAAACTCCAACGAGCCGCAGCGCGAGCACACCGAGGCCGTGAAGCAGCTGCCGCAATGCGACGATTGATCACTTCTTCCAGTCGATCACCCTGCTCTCGTCACCGTCGAACTCCATGCTGCAGAACGCGCCGCCCTGGTAGTAGTCGCCGACTGGATCGGGCGGCAGCTTGGCCTGCTCGGCCATCGCATGCTCGCGGAAGTCTTCGCCACGGCCGGCCGGGCGATAGCCGAGATCGTAGGCGCGGTGATTGTCCCACCATGAGCGCTCATTGTAGGACGCGCCGTACAGCACCTCGAAATGGATGTCGGGATGCTCGAGGCCGATGCGGCAGAGTTGCACCAGGTCTTCCGGCTTCAGCCAGATCGACAGCCTGCGGTGATCGAGCGGCGCCTCGCCGAAATTGCCGATCCGGATGCACGTCACCTTGATGCCGTGCTTGTCGGCATAGAGCGCACCGACCCCTTCGCCGAACACCTTGCTGACCCCATAGCGGCTGTCCGGCCGCGCCGTGACGTCGGTGCCGATACGGTGATGCCGCGGGTAGAAGCCGACCGCATGGTTGGACGAGGCGAAGATCACGCGCTTGACGCCCTGCTTGCGCGCCGCCTCGAACAGATTGTAGCAGCCGATGATGTTGGATTGCAGGATCGCATCCCAGGGTCCCTCGACCGAATAGCCGCCGAAATGCAGGATGCCGTCGACGCCCTCGCAGATCGCCTCGACCGCCGCGAGATCGGCGAGATCGGCCGCCTTGAATTTTTCGTGTCCGCCGAGATCGGATGGCGGCTTGATGTCGCTGAGCAGGAGATCCGGATAGATCGGCGGCAGCAGCTTGCGCAGGCTCGTTCCAATTCCACCCGATGCGCCGGTCATCAATATGCGTGGCATGCCGTCCCTCGTCTTTCCTGATTGCCGCGATCGAATTGCGGTCGCAGGCCGACAATGATAGCAAACCATGCGCAGAGGAAACACAACAACGAGAACAGCAAATGTCCGATGTTCATTCCGCCGGCTGGCGTCCCGCGACCTGTTACCCCGATCCCGCGATCCATGCGCTCGATCCGCGCTTCGAGAAATACTGGCTGAAGCTCTCCGCCGTGGAACGCATCGCCACCGGCCTGCGCTGGGCCGAAGGCCCGGTGTGGTTCGGCGACGGCCGCTATCTGTTGTGCAGCGACATCCCGAATCAGCGCATCCTCAAATGGGAGGAAGAGACCGGCGCGGTCAGCATCTTCCGCAAGCCGTCGAACTTCGCCAACGGCAACACCCGCGACCGCCAGGGTCGGCTGATCACCTGCGAGCATGGCGGCCGCCGCGTGGTCCGCACCGAATATGACGGATCGATCACGGTGCTGATCGACTCGTTCGGCGGCAAGCGGCTGAACTCGCCGAACGACGTCGTGGTGAAGTCCGACGGTTCGATCTGGTTCACCGATCCGATCTTCGGCCTGCTCGGCAATTACGAGGGCTACAAGGCCGATCCGGAGATCGAGCCCAACGTCTACCGGCTCGACCCCGAAACCGGCAAGGCGACGATCGTTGCCGAGGGCATGCTCGGCCCCAACGGGCTGTGCTTCTCGCCGGACGAGAAGATTCTCTACGTCGTGGAATCGCGCGGCGAGCCGAACCGCAAGATCCTCGCCTACGACGTTTCCGCCGACGGCAAGACGATTGCCAACAAGCGCGTCTTCATCGATGCGGGCCCCGGCACGCCCGACGGCATGCGCTGCGACATCGACGGCAATCTGTGGTGCGGCTGGGGCATGGGCGATCCCGAACTCGACGGCGTCGTGGTGTTCGCGCCCGACGGCGTCATGATCGGCCGCATCGCGCTGCCGGAGCGCTGCGCAAATCTCTGCTTCGGCGGCGTCAAGCGCAACCGCCTGTTCATGGCCGCGAGCCAGTCGATCTATGCGCTGTATGTCAACACGCAGGGCGCGCTCGGCGGTTAGTTCGCGTCGTCCCGGCCTGCGCCGGGACGACGATAAAATTTCTACCTTCCCAAACGTCTGGCGCCCGAGCAGTTACCCGCCCCGGCGCCAAATTCGTGTCTCTCGCGCTTCCAGCTTACGCGGCGTTGTAGCCGGCGACCGCCTTGGCTTCGAGATATTCTTCCAGACCGTAGCGGCCCCACTCGCGGCCGTTGCCGGACTGCTTGTAGCCACCGAACGGGGCGGAACGCTCGTTCGGCACGCCCTGGAGGTTGACGTTGCCGGCGCGGATCTGGCGGCCGACGCGGCGCGCGCTCTCCACGGTGTCGGCCGAGACGTAACCGGCCAGACCATACGGCGTATCGTTGGCGATCTTGACGGCTTCGGCCTCGTCCTTGGCACCGAGGATGGTCAGCACCGGCCCGAAGATTTCCTCGCGGGCGATCGTCATGTTGTTGGTGACGTCGGCGAAGATGGTCGGACGGACATAGAAGCCCTTGTTGACGCCCTCGGGCAGGCCCGGACCACCGGCGACGAGCGTTGCGCCCTCGTCGATGCCCTTCTGGATCAGCGCCTGGATCTTGTCCCACTGGCCGCGATTGACCACCGGACCGATGGTGGTGCCGTCGGCACGCGGATCGCCGGCCTTGGTCTTGTCGGCGACGCCCTTCGCGATCGCGGCCACTTCCTTCATCTTGGAGAGCGGCACGATCATGCGCGACGGCGCGTTGCAGGACTGGCCCGAGTTGTTGAACATGTGCATCACGCCACCGGTCACTGCCTTGGCGAGATCGGCGCCTTCGAGGATCACGTTCGGCGACTTGCCGCCGAGCTCCTGGCTGACACGCTTGACGGTCGGGGCGGCACGCTTGGCGACGTCGACGCCGGCGCGGGTCGAGCCGGTGAACGAGATCATGTCGATGTCCGGGTGCTCGCTCATCGCGGCACCAACCTCCGGGCCGAGGCCGTTGAGGAGGTTGAACACGCCCTTCGGCACGCCGGCTTCATGGAGGATTTCCGCGAAGATCAGCGCCGAGGTCGGGGTGAACTCCGACGGCTTCAGGATCATGGTGCAGCCGGCGGCGAGCGCGGGCGCGACCTTGCAGGCGATCTGGTTGAGCGGCCAGTTCCAGGGCGTGATCATGCCGACGACGCCGACCGGTTCGCGCACGATCACGGCGGTGCCCATGGTCTCCTCGAACTCGTACTTCTTCAGCACTTCGAGGGTGTTCATGAGGTGGCCGAGGCCGGCGCCGGCCTGCAGCTTCTCGGCCATCGGCAGCGGTGCGCCCATCTCGTCGGAGACGGAAGCACCGATCTCCTTCATGCGGCCCTTGTAGACCTCGACGATCTTGGTGAGCAGCGCGATGCGCTCCTCGCGGCTGGTCCGGGAATAGGTCTCGAACGCGCGCTTGGCGGCGGCGACCGCCTTGTCGACATCGGCCTTGGAGCCGAGCGCAATCTCGTACATCGCTTCTTCGGTCGCCGGATTGACGACGGGGGTGGACTTGCCTTTGACGACGGGATCGACCCAGGCGCCGTCGATGTAGAATTGCATGCGATTGACCATCGGAAACCTCTTGTAGGGGGCGTATGGAATTGGGAACGGAGAGCGTTCGGCAGGCATCCTTGCACGAAAGCAGGGCGAATTGAACCCGCCATATGCGGGGCGCGGCTCGTGCACGCCCACGGCATATAAGATGCGAGGCCAGCAGGTAGCAAGACTCCAACCGTCGTCCCGGCGAAGGCCGGGACCCATAACCACCACCGTTAATGGTGAGAAGAATGCTGGGGCAACGAGTCGCGTCCACAACTCCCTTTTGTGGTAATGGGTCCCGGCCTGCGCCGGGACGACCACGTGGTGAGAGCCGGGGCTACACCGCCATCTTGCGATGCCGCACCGGGGCGCCGACCGACAGGCTTTCCGCGGCATCGATGATCGCGTTGGCGTCGATGCCGTAGTGGCGGTAGAGGTCGGCGATGGTGCCGGTCTGGCCGAAATGCTCGACGCCGAGCGCCTCGAGGCGGTGGCCGCGCACGCTGCCGAGCCAGCCGAGCGCGGCCGGATGGCCGTCGATCACGGTCACAATGCCGCAGTCGCGGCCGAGCGGCGCCAGCATGCGCTCGATATGACTCAAATGCTGCACGCCACGGCGGTCGCGGCGCAAATTCCGCGCTGCGGACCAACCGGCATAGAGCCGGTCGGCGGAGGTTACCGCCAGGAGACCGACGTCGCGGTGGCTCTCCCCGATCAGGCCGACCGCCTCGATCGCCTCCGGCGCGACGGTGCCGGTATACGCGATCACCAGGTCGCAGTTCGGACCCGGCTTGCGCATCCAGTAGGCGCCTTCGGTGATGTCGCGTTGCAGATCCGGCGTCATGATCCGTTGCGGCTGCTCCAGCGTCCGGGTCGAGAGCCGCAAGTAAACCGAACCACCCTCGGCGCCCTCGCGCTGCATGTGGCCAAAGCCCCACCCCATGATCACGGCAAGTTCATCGACGAAGGCCGGATCGAACGAGGCGAGCCCGTCCTGCCCGATCCCGATCAAGGGCGTCTTGATCGACTGATGCGCGCCGCCTTCCGGCGCCAGCGAGATGCCCGACGGGGTGGCCGCCACCATGAAGCGGGCATCCTGGTAGCAGGCATAGTTCAAGGCATCGAGGCCGCGCTCGATGAAGGGATCGTACAGCGTGCCGACCGGCAATAGCCGCGCGCCGTTGATCTGGTGCGACAGCCCGAGCGCCGAAAGCATGATGAACAGGTTCATCTCGGCGATGCCGAGTTCGAGATGCTGTCCCTTGGGCGAATATTCCCAGGTGAAGGCCGACGGGATCTTCTCCTGCCGGAACAGGTCATGGTTCTCCGCCTTGGCGAACAGGCCGCGGCGGTTGACCCAGCCGCCGAGATTGGTCGACACGGTGACGTCGGGCGACGTCGTGACGATGCGCGAGGCGAGTTCGTTGTCGCCGCGCGCCAATTCGTGCAGCACCAGACCAAAGCCTTGCTGGGTCGACATTTGCGCGGACGCCTTGAAAGCCAACCGTTCCGGCACGTCGATGACGGGCGCCGAGAGCCGGCGGCGGCCCTCGCGGTTGAACGGCGCGGCCGCCAGGAACGCCTCGAGCTTCGCCGGCTCCTGCGACAAGCCCTCGAACTTGTCCCACTCGTGACCGGTGCGGATGTTCTGCGCGGTGCGCCACTTCTCCATCTGCGCCACCGTCATCAGCCCGGCGTGATTGTCCTTGTGGCCCTGCATCGGCAGGCCGACGCCCTTGATGGTGTAGGCGATGAAGCAGACCGGACGATCATGGTCGATCGCCTCGAAGGCCTCGATCATGCTCGCCATGTCGTGACCGCCGAGATTCGACATCAGCGCCAGCAGTTCATCGTCGCTGCGGCGGTCGATCAGCGCCGTGACCTGTCCCTGGTCGCCGATCTCGTCGTGCAGCCGCTTGCGGAACGCAGCGCCGCCCTGGAAGCAGAGCGCCGCGTACATCTGGTTCGGACAATTGTCGATCCAGCGCTTCAATGCTTCGCCGCCGGGCTCGGCAAACGCCTCGAGCATCAGCTTGCCGTATTTCACGATCACCACGTCCCAGCCGAAATTGCGGAACATGGTTTCGAACTTCGACCACAGCCCCTCGCGCACCACGGCGTCGAGCGACTGCCTGTTGTAGTCGACCACCCACCAGGTGTTGCGCAGGCCGTGCTTCCAGCCCTCCAGCAGCGCCTCGAAGATGTTGCCCTCGTCCATCTCGGCGTCGCCGACCAGCGCGATCATGCGGCCCTCGGGCCGGTCGTTCAGCCAGCCATGCGCCTTGACGTAGTCCTGCACCAGCGAGGCGAACAGCGTCTGCGCCACGCCGAGACCGACCGAGCCGGTGGAGAAGTCGACGTCGTCGACATCCTTGGTGCGCGACGGATAGGATTGCGCGCCCTTGTAGCCGCGGAAATTCTCCAGCTTGTCGCGGGTCTGGTGGCCGAACAGATACTGGATGGCGTGAAACACCGGGCTTGCGTGCGGCTTGACCGCGACGCGGTCCTGCGGGCGCAGCACCGAGAAATACAGCGCCGACATGATGTTGGCGAGCGAGGCCGACGAGGCCTGGTGACCGCCGACCTTCAGCCCGTCGGTCGAGGGCCGGACATGGTTGGCGTGGTGGATGGTCCACGACGACAGCCACAGCACCTTGCGGGCCAGGGCTGTGAGCATGTCGAGGCGTTCAGGCGCAATTCCCATGGCGAGGCTCCCAGCAAGTTCGCCGATGTTACCGCCGCGATGGTCGCCGAAAATCTCAATTCCACGCGACAGCACAGGAAAAATTGGGATAAACTCCCACGATCCTGCCTCAATCGACGAGTTCATACCAATGCCTGCCCTCGATGCCATCGACCGCAAGATCCTGAGTCTGCTCCAGACCGACAGCCGCATGACCATGCAGGAGCTCGCCGACAAGGTCGGGCTGTCGGTGTCGCCCTGCCATCGCCGGGTCAAGCTGCTCGAGGAGCGCGGCGTGATCTCGCGCTACATCGCGACCGTCGACCAGAAATCGCTCGGGCTGCACGTCTCGGTGTTCATCTCGATCAAGCTGGCGCGGCAGAAGGAGGAAGACCTCAACCGCTTCGCCCGCGCGATCTCGAAATGGGACGAGGTGCTGGAGTGTTATCTGATGACCGGCAACCGCGACTATCTCCTCCGCGTCGTCGCCGCCGACCTGTCGTCCTATGAAGCGTTCCTGAAGAACAAGCTGACCCGCCTCGACGGCATCGCCTCGATCGAGTCGAGCTTTGCGTTGAGCCAGGTGAAGTATTCGACGGCATTGCCGGTGTGAGTGTGTCGGAATACTCGGACCGCATACTCGATGTCGTCCCGGCGAAGGCCGGGACCCATAACTACAAATTTTTGTTGTTGGACTGGGCTGTGGCCCCAGCCGGGCCTAACCACGGGTGCCTGTGGTTATGGGTCCCCTGAGTTCACAAACGAAGTGCAACACTTCCATCTGGAGG